>WJXF01000019.1_pt1 | contig 100324 bp, 93 predicted proteins | sample 9263211 | NCBI WGS metagenome assembly WJXF01 (sample SAMN12697362, study PRJNA563984) | aquatic metagenome | isolation source: water sample from a prawn hatchery tank treated with erythromycin, plated on... | place: Australia | collected 2018-10-17
GTACTTTGGAACCTCATTCTTTGACGCTGCAGGGGGCGGTGACCCTGTGATGTTCCAGCATATCTTCTGGTTCTTTGGTCACCCTGAAGTGTACATTATGATTTTGCCCTCTTTTGGTATTGTCTCAGCGATTATCCCAGCCTTTAGTGGTAAGAAGTTGTTTGGTTATCACTCGATGGTCTACGCAACATGTAGTATCGCCCTATTGTCCTTCCTTGTTTGGGCACACCACATGTTTACCACGGGTATGCCGGTATTTGCCGAGCTCTTCTTCATGTATTGCACCATGCTGATAGCGGTGCCGACTGGCGTTAAGGTGTTCAACTGGGTAGCAACCATGTGGCGAGGGGCGATGACCTTTGAAACGCCGATGTTGTTCGCTATTGCGTTTATCATCTTGTTTACTATTGGCGGCTTTTCAGGGTTGATGCTCGCCATTGTTCCTGCTGACTTTCAGTACCACGATACCTATTTTGTGGTGGCTCATTTCCACTATGTGTTGGTCTCGGGCGCCGTGTTCTCGATTATGGCGGCGGCGTACTATTGGTTGCCTAAATGGACGGGGAATATGTATGACCACAAATTGAGTTTGTGGCATTTCTGGTGTTCGATCATTTCAGTTAATGTGCTTTTCTTCCCGATGCACTTTTTGGGCTTAGCGGGTATGCCAAGGCGTATTCCGGACTACGCAATTCAATTTGCAGACGTTAACCAAATAGTCTCAATTGGGGGCTTTGCCTTTGGCCTGTCACAGTTAATCTTCTTGTGGCTGGTGATCAAGTGTATCAGAGGCGGTGAGAAGGCTTCGGCGAAACCTTGGGATCGTGCTGAAGGGCTGGAGTGGACGGTGCCAAGTCCTGCGCCTCATCATACTTTCTCAACGCCACCGAAAGTGGACTAAGGGCTCTGTTATGGACGGGCAAGCGAAATCCAATAGAAAGCTTACGCTGAAGCTTTGTGCTGCGGTTGTTGCCATGTTTGGTTTTGGTTTTGCTCTTGTCCCTTTATACGACGTGATGTGTGAAGCTTTAGGAATCAACGGAAAAACCAATACAGAGTCTGCGCTACAACCTCAAGGTATGGTTCCCGACACATCACGTCTTATTCGCGTAGAGTTTATGGCACACAATAATCAAGGGATTCCATGGTCTTTTGTCCCTGCACAAACTTCAATGGAAGTGCATCCCGGCGAAGTGATTCAAACCGCTTACTTTGCCAAGAACCTCTCTTCCAAAGATATTGTTGGCCAAGCCGTGCCATCGGTTTCTCCGGGGTTAGGTGCTACCTATTTCAACAAAATCGAATGTTTCTGTTTTAATCAACAGCCCTTGCAGGCCGATGGAAAAGCAGAAATGCCACTGATTTTCTATATCGAGCCTGATATTCCAGACTCTATTCATACTCTGACGTTGTCATACACCCTCTATGACATCACGGATAAAACGACCTCAACCGAGTTAGCTAACGTTTCATCTAAGGTAACCGATGAGACTTCGCAAGGAGCAACACAATGAGTTCAAAACATCAATCCTATTATGTGCCCGCACAAAGCAGCTGGCCAATTGTTGGCGCAGTTGCCCTATTTTTGATTGCTGTCGGTGCAGGCCTGACGGTACAGAACATGGCTGAAGGCGGGGATGGGAGTGTCTTTGGCAAGCTGATTTTGCTCGCGGGTTTTATCTTTCTACTCTATATGTTCGCGGGTTGGTTTAGTAACGTTATTACAGAATCTATGAGTGGTAAGAATTCCGCGCAGCTGTCTCGTTCCTATAGACAAGGGATGAGCTGGTTTATCTTTTCCGAAATCATGTTCTTTGGCGCTTTCTTCGGCGCTCTTTTCTACGCGCGTATGATTTCTGTGCCTTGGCTTGGTGGGGCAGGAAACAATGCCATGACGCATGAGGTTATCTGGCCGACATTTGAGGCTTTATGGCCATTAACGACCACTCCAGGTGGAGACACGACCAACGCTATGCCTTGGCAAGGATTGCCATTAATCAACACTATTATCCTGCTTACTTCTTCGATTACGCTTCACTTAGCGCATGTCAGTTTAGAGCAGAACAAGCGTATGGCGCTGATTGTCTGGCTTGAAATCACCATCGTTTTGGCGTGTTTCTTCTTGTACTACCAAGGGGTTGAGTACGCACATGCCTATCAAGATTTGGGCTTAACGCTTCAATCGGGAGTTTATGGCAATACCTTTTTCTTATTGACCGGATTCCATGGCATGCATGTTCTGCTAGGCACTACATTTTTGATCATATTACTGGCTAGGGTGGCAAAAGACCATTTTACGCCTAAAGACCACTTTGCCTTTCAGGCTGGCAGTTGGTATTGGCACTTTGTTGATGTGGTGTGGTTATGTTTGTTCGTCTTTGTTTACGTACTTTAACGCCAAGCTAAACAGTACAGACCCTAGTAAGGGCGTATATTCGGTTCGATTAGGCCGCTTAATAAAGCGGCCACCATTAACACAACAGCGAGTGCAGAAAGGAACACGCGGCGACCTAAATAAAAGCTCATGGGTTTGTCATCTGGGAGGGAATCTTGGTCAGAGTCGTCTTCCGATTCGGGACCTTTAACCATTTCAAACATCGCTCTACCGAGGTTAACAAGGATGAAGAGTAGCAGCAGTACTAGGACAAGTTTGAATATGAATACCATGAGTGGTTCCTTTTTTGCTCCGCTGAAAACCACAAGGTTTGTGGTTGTTTGTCTAATAACTGTGGTCGCCTTTTCGATATTGATCAACTTAGGTTTATGGCAATTATCGAGAGCAGAAGAGAAAAGCGAAATAGAGCAAAAGGTTACACAGAGAGCGCAAATGTCACCTGTTGGTTTATCTGAGTTGACTCAGGAACAAATCAGTAACCCAACCGGGGTAAAAGTCGTGCTTAGCGCGACCCCAGTGACGGATAGGTACTTGTTACTAGATAACCAAAGTGTTGATGGCAAGGTAGGTTACTTGGCGTTGCAGTTAGTGAAAACACAATCAGGACAACATCTGCTGCTTGAACGCGGTTTTGTTGAAGCGCCTGGTTTACGCTCACAACTGCCACAGGTTAATTGGTTAAATAGCGAGCTTGCGCTTGAAGGCAGGCTTTATCGCAAGTCGAGTAATCCGCTCAGCAAAGATTTGCATTTAGAGCAAGGCACGATGAGCCGAATTCAGAACCTTAATTTTGCTCAGTTAGAACAGCATTGGCAGATCGAAATAGAACCTTTTGTTGCGCAGCCGTTGGTCGAGCCTTGGCCCTATATACAGCCTTGGCAACCAGTCTCGATGAATCCAGATAAGCACTTAGGCTATGCAGTGCAGTGGTTTTCCATGGCGTCAGTACTGGCGCTGTTAAGTGTCGGCTTACTAGTCAAAGCTTTGAAGCAGGGAGTAAAAGATGAGTAACCCAGTTTTAAGAGGAAGGATCATTTTTGTCAGCTTAGTGGTGATGTTTGCTTTACCTGCCATTATTGCAAAAACAGTATTGAGCCAGCACTGGTATCAATCGGGTGTGACCAACAAGGGCGAACTTATTGAACCTATGGCGACATTGGAATCGTTAGGTATCGATAATCCTTACCAAGAGACACAGTGGCAGCTTGGTTATGTGGTTCCGGAGCAATGCGATGAGTTCTGTCAGCAACAAATCTATTTACTTGGTCAGAGCCACATCGCACTGGGTAAGTATCAACAACGTGTGCAACCTGTACTGATATCTACGCCTAGCAGCGAGGTATTAGCAAATTCGGAATACGCTCAGATAAAAGTGAATGATGGTTTTTCTCAGCTTGTTGATCAATTTGAATACGTGATTGTTGATCCGCTAGGCCAGTTGGTGATGCGTTATCCCAAAGTGAGCAAACAAGGTGAGTTAGTTGCACAAAGCAAAGGGCTACTTGCCGATTTACGTAAGTTGCTCAAGTTATCTCGCGTCGGCTAAATCGCTAGGAGCCTTGATATGAAGTTGATCAACCTTGTCAGATTCAGTCTTATCCTCACATTCATTGTCGTCATGCTCGGCGCATACACTCGACTAGCGGATGCAGGACTTGGCTGTCCTGATTGGCCGGGCTGCTATGGTCAACTAACCGTCCCTAATGAGCAGCATGAAATCGCTTTGGCTCAATCGATGTACCCGTCTCTTACCGTTGAAGCCGACAAAGCTTGGCTCGAAATGATCCATCGCTACTTTGCGGGAACACTGGGCTTAGTGGTGTTTGCCATTACTTTTATCGGTATTAGAACCGGGCAAATTCCGACGCTAATGGCTTCGGCAATTTCTGTCGTGGTGATTTTTCAAGCTTTACTGGGAATGTGGACCGTGACCATGATGCTAATGCCAATCATTGTAATGGGTCACTTGTTGGGAGGGTTTACCTTATTCAGTTTGCTCGCCTTAACTCACTGGGGGCTTCAAGCGAGACAAGCCCCCTTGGTTAAGGATGGCAATAAGACTAGGCAGAGGTTGAAGTTATTAGCCGCTTCAACGCTTGTGGTCGTGGTAATGCAAATTGCGTTAGGCGGTTGGACATCTTCTAACTATGCTGCGCTGATGTGTACGACACTGCCGATATGTGAAGGAAACTGGACTTCTTATCTCGATTTCGGGCGCGCTTTTGAGTTGATCCAACCTAAGCAAGAAAGCTATGAGTTTGGCACGTTAGATTATGGCGCGCGGATGACGATTCATGTTACGCATCGAGTGGGGGCGGCTGTCGTCACACTGTTTGTTTCGGCACTTGTGTTTATGCTGCTCGCGGAGAAAAAACAAGCGTATAGCAAAGTGGCGAAAGGGTTATTGCTGATGCTGGCTATTCAAATTGCACTCGGCATCGGTAACGTATTATTGAGCTTACCTTTGGTTGTCGCGGTGGCACACAATTTAGGGGCTGCTTTGTTGCTCTTGATCGTATTACGAACCAACTATCTCATTTGGCAAACCAGTCATCAGTCTGCAATGGATTCTGCTCTGATTAATAAGGAGAGTGCGCATGAGTAAAACACTATCTGTTACTGCTCAAGAGAGAGCGCTATGGCGTAGCTATTTGGCCCTGACTAAGCCTAAAGTCGTTGCTCTGATGCTACTGACTGCGGTAGTCGGGATGTGTCTTGCGGTTCCTGGTGCGTTACCCGTGCAGGGCACAGTGCTTGGGCTGCTAGGTATTGGATTGATGGCAGGTTCGGCAGCAGCGTTTAATCATCTTATAGACCAGCGCATTGATGCCATTATGGCTCGAACTTACAAAAGACCACTGCCATCAGGAGAAATACACTCAAGCCATGTATTCGCATTCGCGGTTGTTATTGGAGCATTGGGATTTGCCGTTCTTTATATCGGCGTAAACGCTTTAACGGCATGGTTAACTTTTGCAAGTTTGCTTGGTTACGCTGTTGTGTACACTATGTACTTAAAACGTGCGACACCACAGAATATTGTTATAGCGGGAATAGCGGGTGCCATGCCGCCACTATTAGGTTGGACAGCCGTGACCGGAGATATGCACGCCAATGGCTGGCTGTTAGTGATGATTATCTTCATCTGGACGCCACCACATTTTTGGGCGTTAGCGATTCACCGTAAAGATGACTACGCGAAAGCGGATATTCCAATGCTGCCTGTTACCCACGGTGTTGAATACACCAAAACGTCTATCTTGCTCTATACCGTGCTACTTGCTTTAGTCTGTTTGCTGCCTGCTCTAGTCGGTATGGCGGGAACATTGTACTGGGTTGGTTCGACAATTCTGAGCTTAGGTTTTATTGGTCACGCTTGGAAACTCAAGTTTAACTCAGATGAAAAATCAGCAATTGAAACGTTTAAGTTTTCCATCTATCACCTAATGTTTTTGTTCTTGCTGCTGCTGGTGGATCATTACATAACTGTCTAAATTATAAGACGAAGCCGAGTTGGTCTTTTTTCTGCTATCAACTTCAGCTAGTCTACTGAGCGTTTTGATTTTGAATAGAGCGCTCTATGTACCTAGCTACGCAGCTTTTTAGTAAAAGATTGATTGTTCTTTTTGGCCTAATGGCGCTTGGCGGTGGGGCCTCGATGGCAAAGTCGTTTGACTTTCATGGCGATTCAATAAGAGCGCTTGAAGTGCTACTGGGCGGGGCATGGGTGCTTCACGCAACGGTAGCCACCACACTTGGGTTTATCGCTGCGTGGTCAACACCAATCTCTTACTATCATTATCATCGTTTGGTGCTGTCGCCATGGGTATTAGGCTTGTTGGCTATGGTCAGTTTGGACGAGTTTCTGCAAATGTTTAATCCTCTACGTGAGTTTTCATTCCTCGATCTGAGTATCAACCTTGTATGCGTAGCAATAGGCGCCATGCTTTATGTGAGTTATTTGAAGCTAAAGTTTCCGTTATACCAATCAGAATAAATAATCGAGCACCTATCGAGCCTAAATAGTATGGCGGTAAGCTTTTAACTATCGCTGAAGGTGTTTCAAACTTCGCTGTTCTAGTCGTTTGAATAACAGTGATAGCGATAAGCAAATGAGAAGATAGCAAAGTCCAACTATCAACCAGATTTCAAAGATCAAACCTGAAGAGTTGGCGATCTCAGTGCCAACAAACGTCATCTCTTGGATTGAAATCAGTGACACGATGGATGTGTCTTTGACCAAGGAAATCGATTGTCCTGCTAATGCGGGTGTTATTGCCGCGAGAACTTGTGGTGCTATCACATAGCGGTATTTAGTCCATCCGCCGATACCTAACGAATCTGCCGCTTCCCATTGCCCTTTAGGGATGCCCGATAAGCCGGAGCGCACCACCTCAGCAACGTACGCCGCTGATAGTAGCCCAACACATAACACGCCCGATAGTAGATTTTCCCAAAGATTGGCAGGGCCAAACAAGGTGGACTGCAGCCAGTTTACTTCTCCTGAGTGCTCTCGTAGCAAACTATCTAAACCCAGAAGTGGAATTATTTGATTAGAGATAAAAAAGTAAAAGATAAAGACAAAAACCAGAGGCGGGATATTTCGTATAAGTTGAACGAACATGTTTGCCGGCACAGCAAATAGAGTGATTTTAGAGTGTCGAGCGACGCCGAGCGCTGTTCCTAAACTTAACGCAAGAACCATCCCCCAAATACTCAGGCGTACAGTAGACAATAAGCCCTGAAAAAAATAGGGCAGAGAGCCATCTGCTCTTGGTGTAAAGAGCAAAGAGAAGGCCTCTTGCCAGCGCCAAGTGTAGTTAACGCCGACAGAAGAGCGGTCGTATATCCAGTAGCTCAGACCTGCTAACATCAGTAAAAGAAGGACATCGAGCTTGTTAATCGAGCGCTTAAAGGCTGGTGGTGCGATTGAAGTAAGTGTGTTGCTTTTAGTCACGTGCTTGTTTATTCCACAAAAAGTGGCCCCAACTCATTTTGACAAGTTGGAGCCAATCCAGTTATTGACCAGATGCGATCTGATCTTGCCAGTCTAGCGTTGAGAACCAGTACTCATAACGTTGTTCCAGCCACCCATCTTGAGTACGTGCTTGAATCCATTGATTAAAGAAAGCCTCTTTGTCGGCCTCGCCTAAACGAACAGCAAACGCTTCGTTGCCTTTAGACAAACGTTCTGTGAATGGGATAAAGAGTTTGTCGCTATTTTTAACCGCTTCATGCTCTGGTTTTGGGCTCGATGCGATGACGGCATGAGCATTGCCATTCAGCACTTCTTGGAAAGCTTGCGCATCGTCATCAAATTGAAGAATCTTAGCTTTAGGGAAGGTTTCACGAGCGACTTGCACTGTAAACGCTCCGCGACGGGCTGCAATTTTTACTCGGCGAGAGTTGAAGTCACTAAATTCAGAGAATCCTTCCGCGAGCTCTTTGTTCGCCGCTACTTGAACACCAGAATGAGAGTAGGGAGCAGAGAACAACACACTCTTTGAACGTTCTGGAGTAATACTCATGCCGCCAATGATGACATCAAATTTCTTCGCCAGTAGAGCTGGAATAATGCCATCCCAAGCCGTAGGAACAAACTCAACTTGCCAACCGGAATCTTTCGCCAAGCGTTTTGCTACATCAATTTCAAAACCAATTAACTCGCCTTGCTTATCCCGCATCGCCCAAGGAACGAAGGTCGACATTCCAACGCGCAATGTTCCGCGCTCATTAATTTTGTCTAAGTTAGGCGTTTCTGAAGCCAATGCTGGCAAACTAATCGCTAAACCTAGCAGAGCTGTAATTGCAGCCTTGAATCCATTCCTTGAAATGAGTTTTCTTCCTATGTTTTTCATAGAGACGTCCTTTATTGTGTGCGCCAACTAGCGCCGAGTTTATGTTCTAGCCAAGCAGAAAGCCCTGACAGTGTTAGCGTCAAGGCGAGGTAGATAGCAGCCACAGTAAACCAGATTTCAAATGGCATAGCGGTTTCCGAGACGATATTACGCCCCTCGGTAGTGAGATCGAAAATTGCCATAACACTGACAATGGATGAGTTCTTAATCAGAGACACCACCTCATTGGTTAACGGAGGCAGTGTACGTTGAATCAACTGAGGCAATATCACGTCGTAGTAGGTGTAAAACGGGCTAAGGCCGAGAGATTTCGCTGCCTCAAATTGCCCTTTGGCAATGCTGTTTAAACCACCTCGGAAGATCTCTGCGGTATAGGCGCCTTGAAAGAGTGACAGTGCCAAAACGGCCGTCGCAAATCGGTCTAATCCAATAGCAGGGCCAAAGACAAAGTAGAGCAAGTATATCTGCACGAGCAAAGGCGTATTGCGTATTGCCTCAATGTACACTGTGGCGATACCTCGTCCTACCCACGAGTTAGATAGCTTAAGTAGCGCAGTTGTCAGTCCAATAATCAGCGTAAATCCTAAGCTAATCGCAGATATCTTGATGGTTATGAGCAATCCTTCAATGAGCTCAGCTGGCCACCATTCACCATCTTCATAGAAGGCTATGTAATCGGGTACGCGCTCCCACTGCCACTGATACCCCATACTCTTAGCACCAGAATCAAGTAACCAAGCAAGGGCTAGGATGAGCAAGATGATTTGGAGCAGGGCAGACGCAACGGGTTGGATTATTTTCTTCATTCTTAGTGGCTCAATATTTGTGCTAAGAACTGCTGCGTTCTTGGATGTGTCGGAGCAGAAAAAAGCTGCTCTGGTGTCGACATTTCAAGTACTTGCCCTTGGTCCATAAAGATCACTCTGTCTGCGACTTTTTTGGCAAATCCCATTTCATGAGTAACGCAGATCATAGTAATGCCATCTTGCGCTAAGTCGACCATGACATCTAACACCTCTTGAATAGTTTCTGGATCGAGGGCGGAAGTCGGCTCATCAAAGAGCAATATTTCTGGCTGCATACACAGTGAACGGGCGATGGCGACGCGTTGCTGTTGCCCCCCGGAGAGTTGCACTGGGTATTTATTGGCCTGTTCTTCGATATTGACTCGCTTTAAAAACTGTAGCGCGCGCTGAGTCGCCTCTTTTTTAGTCAGCCCGAGTGCGCGTATTGGAGAGAGTGTTAAGTTTTCTAGCACAGTGAGGTGCGGAAAGAGGTTAAAATGTTGAAACACCATTCCCACCTTGCCCGCCGCTAGGGTTGAATTGAGTTGGCCTAAAACCGTTATTTCCCCTTGGTCTAGGGTTTCTAATCCGTTTATGGTTCGGATAAGGGTTGATTTACCGGATCCCGAAGGGCCACAAACGACTAAGATTTCGCCTTTTCGTACACTGAGATTTATTTCTTTGAGTGCTTGGAACTGACCATACCACTTGCTGACATTTGTAAATTCAATGGCGTTCATGCCTGATCTGCTGATTTTGTTATTGTATTAATACCTTAGCAATATCAGGCTGATAATGCATCTTGTGGTATAAAAAACGAGGACAAAATTCTCCTCTAGCCCCCAATTTATAAGGGTGTAATTATTAATTTACACATTATGTAAAATGTAAAAATAGTAGAAATGTTGCCTTTTATTGAAATTAGTGGTTGCAACCTTGGTTTTTGATAGATAAGTTACACAGAACAGGAACAAGAAAGCGTGAACGTTTTTTCACCACTCAATTTCGGTGATGCGTTCAACCAAGAGTAATAGGAAGAAGTAGCAATGTTTCAAACAGATGATGTACGAATTAACAAATCCAAAGAGTTATTACCGCCAGTTGCAGTTTTAGAGAAGTTTCCTGCAACAGAATCTGCTTCTTCGACTACATTTCGTTCTCGTGAAGCCATTTCAAATATTTTAAAAGGTGAAGATGATCGTCTACTTGTGATCATCGGTCCTTGCTCTATTCACGATCCAGAAGCGGCGATTGAATACGGCAAGCGTCTAAAAGTACTGCGCGATGAGTTGGGTGATCGCCTAGAGGTCGTTATGCGTGTTTACTTCGAAAAACCACGTACAACGGTTGGTTGGAAAGGTCTTATCAATGACCCATACCTTAACGATACATTTAAGATCAATGACGGTCTGCGCATGGGTCGTAAACTGCTGCTAGACCTAACAGATATGGGTATGCCAACAGCAAGCGAATTCCTAGATATGATCACCCCACAGTATGTGGCTGATTTGATTAGTTGGGGTGCAATTGGCGCGCGTACGACCGAATCTCAGGTTCACCGTGAGCTTGCCTCTGGTATTTCTTGCCCAGTAGGCTTCAAGAATGGTACCGACGGCAACATTAAGATTGCGTCAGATGCAATCCGCAGCGCAAGTGCTTCGCACCATTTCTTGTCTGTAACTAAATATGGGCACTCTGCAATCATTGAGACTGCGGGTAACCCAGACTGTCATATCATTCTTCGTGGTGGTAAAGAGCCAAACTACAGCGCTGACCATGTTGGTTCTATCAAGCAAGAGCTAGAAGCATCAGGTCTACCGCAAAAAGTAATGATCGATTTCAGTCACGCAAACAGCTCTAAGCAATACCAGCGTCAGATGGTTGTTGCAGAAGATGTTGCTGGTCAGGTTGCTGGTGGTGAGCAGGCTATCTTCGGTGTGATGATTGAGTCTCACCTAGTGGAAGGCCGTCAAGATCTGGTTGATGGTCAAGCTCCAACTTACGGTCAGTCAATCACTGATGCGTGTATTGGTTGGGATGATACTGAAAAAGTACTTCGCCAACTTGCCGATGCTGTAGAAGCGCGTCGTAACAACAAGTAACTCGCTCGGCTTTTAAAATATTAACAAAAGCTCCTTCGGGAGCTTTTTTAGTTGCTGATAGATAGCGGAAAGCTATAATGCAGAGGAATTTATAAACTTGGCCAAGATATGAAACTGAATAGATGTGTGCTGCTAGGTGCTGTATTGCTGTCAGCAACAAAGGTGGCGTCTGCCGCTGACGCACAAAAGGAATTGTTTCTGTTTTCGCTACCAGCCGCCGAAGAGTCGGATATGTTAGTGGTTCCTGAAGAAGGCAATATACCTTTGGTTGCTAGTCAGTCTTCACTGCCAGTTGAACTTGATTACAACGAGCCGTGTGATATCAAATGTGGTGTCAGTACTACCGGGCTAGTTTTGCTACACATGATTGCCGAAGGTAAGGCTGATCAAGAATACCGCTACTCGTTGATGAACCCGAACTACGAGCCGTAGAATCAAAAGTTGAAATAAAAACGCCACTTACATTGATTGCAAGTGGCGTTTTTGTATTGTCCGAAGTTAAGAGGCTTTATCCAACTTTGGGGCTGGTGATATTTCCTCCTCTGAGCTGTCGGAGAATATTTCAGCCACCGCGCTTCGTTCTAACTCACCTTGTAAGTTACCGTCTTCATCGACAACGGGTAGTGAGTAATCACAAGACATGGTATCGACCAAGACTTCTTCAATTGCTGCATCTGGAGAAACTGCAGGGACTTCTTCATAGAACTCTTGCTTAATTTCTTCAGCAGTTGCTGTGTCCTTAGCCGCATCAAGCAAGCCTTCTTTGGTTAATACGCCTTGATAGCCATCCTCAGTAACATGGTAAGCGTAGTCCTGCTTAAAGCCCTTCATTTGAGCAATTGCTTCTTGAATCGTATTTGCCGTAATTCGATAAGCTGGTGGATTCATGACGGTTTCAACGGTTAAGGCTCGAGCTCGGTTTACATCTTTAACGAAAGCTTCGACGTAGTCATCGGCAGGGTGGAGCAAAATCTCATCGGGTGTGCCTTGCTGGACAAGTTCGCCATCTTTAAGAATGGCGATACGGTCACCAAGGCGAAGTGCTTCGTCTAAGTCGTGGGTAATGAAGATAATGGTTTTGTGTAGCTTCTCTTGCAGTTCGATTAACTGATCTTGCATCTCGCTGCGGATCAGCGGGTCGAGGGCAGAAAAAGCTTCATCCATTAACAGAATTTCCGCATCGGTACAGAGCGCGCGTGCTAAACCGACACGCTGTTGTTGGCCACCGGAAAGTTGTGAAGGATATTGGTTTTCGTAACCTTTCAAACCTACTGTATCGAGCCATTGGTTGGCTTTTTGTAGCCGTTGAGGCTTTTCTATTCCCTGAATTTCAAGCCCGTAAGCCACGTTGTCGACTACGGTTCTATGGGGCAATAAACCAAAGCGTTGAAAGACCATCGACATTTTGTGACGGCGGAACTCTTCAAGTTCTTTTTGGCTTAGTTTCATGACATCTGTACCTTCAACCAAAATCTGTCCTTCTGTAGGGTCGATTAGACGGTTGAAGTGGCGAATCAAGGTCGATTTACCCGAGCCAGATAGCCCCATGATGACAAAGATCTCACCTTGATTAATCTGCAGGTTGATCTCCTTCAAACCAACGGTGTGCCCGGTTTCAGCTAAGACTTTATCTTTGCTGTCACCCTGTTTGACGCGCTCCATCACTGACTTAGGTTTTTGACCAAAAACCTTGTATAAGCCACTGATCTCAATAAGTGGTTTAGTCATGTTTTAGATCTCCTAAATGAGCCTGTGTGCGTTTCGCGTAAGCTTGAGAGGCTCTATCAAACAGTATCGCCAGTGCGACGATTGCGAAGCCGTTGAGCAAACCAAGTGTGAAGTACTGGTTAGTAATCGATTTGAGCACTGGTTGACCGAGTCCTTTAACACCAATCATTGAAGCGATAACTACCATAGATAGCGCCATCATAATGGTTTGGTTAATACCAGCCATAATGGTGGGCATGGCAAGCGGGAGTTGCACGCCAAATAGTCGTTGTTTGGCACTAGCGCCAAATGCAGTTGAAGCTTCGAGTACTTCTTTATCAACCAAACGTATGCCTAGATTGGTTAGGCGAATGACAGGTGGAATGGCGTAAATCACAACCGCGATAAGACCTGGGATTTTACCAATACCAAGCAGCATTACGACAGGAATTAAGTAAACGAAGGCTGGCATGGTTTGCATCACATCGAGCATTGGCGTAACGACCGACTGAACACGATTAGATCGCGCCATCGCAATACCAATCGGAATACCCAACACAATCGAGAGCATGGTACAGACGGTGATAATGCTCAAAGTGCGCATTGTGTCTTCCCACATGCCAAAGTAGCCAATAAGAATCAAAGAAACGAAACAACCAACAGCCAACTTCCAAGATCGGCTAGCTGCGTAGACAAGGCCGGTACATACTGCTAGTACAATCATCCAAGGTGTAGAAATCAAAAGTTTTTCAAACCAGATTAGGAAGGAGAGCAAGGGATCGAAGAAGGATTCAATAAGGTCGCCATATTCTCGTGAGAAATCTCGATATGCACCATCGAGGGTTTTGCGGATTGCTCTAAGATCAGAGCGTTCCATTTCGGGAAAGCTGTTGAACCAGCTGTCATTAGACATCAATAAGTTCCTTTTATTCTCCTTCGCTACCCTTGTAGCGAAGGAGTACATCTAAAGCATAGTGCCTAGCGGCTCTATAGTTTTCTTATCGGCTTAAAGCGCTTGTTTCACTTTGTTTGCTACATCTTGAGGTACCCATGCTTGCCAAATTTGTGGGTACTCTTCTAGGAAGTGGAACATCGCCTCTTCGCCATCCGCTTGGTTATCTTCCATCCAAGCAAGAAGTTGGTTCATGTCTGCGTTGCTAAACCCACGCTTAGTGAAATAGTCATAAGCTTGTGGTGCGCGGCTAGCAAACTCTTCAGTGGTAATTGTGTGTACAGGTGAAGGCGGGTACATAGTTGGTTTAGGCGCTTCACATTCAGCTTGTGTAGTACAGCCGACGAACTCTTTTTCATTGACGCCACTACCGAAGTCCACTTTGACCATTTCATACTTACCGAGAACAGCGGTTGGAGCCCAGTAATAGCCAAACCAAGCTTCTTCACGCTCATAGGCTTTTGCAATTGCACCGGATAGACCTGCACTTGAGCCTGGGTCAACAATGGTAAAACCAGAGCCTTCCAAGCCTAGAGCTTTAAACAGGTTACCTGCACTGATTTGGCAGTTCCAACCTGCTGGGCAGCTATAGAAGGCGGAATGATCCGGATCTTCAGGATGCTCGAATAACTTCGCGTGCTTTTTAACGCCCTCTATAGTTGCCATTTCAGGGTATTGCTTGACTAGATAGGCAGGAACCCAAAACCCTTCTTCGCCACCATCGACTAGCGACTTACCCGCGTAACGAAGACGTTTTTCTGCTACACCTTTGTCCAAAGCATCTTTAAGGCTATTGCTCCAGAGTTCAGGAGCAACGTCTGGTTGGCCTTTTTCAATCATTGAAGTGCCGGTCGGCATGGTATCACCAGGGATTAATTCAGCGTCACAGCCGTAGCCATGCTCAAGAATAAATTTATCTACGTTGGCAATCACTGTTGCTGAATTCCAGTTCATATCAGCGATTGTTACCTTTCCACACTCTTCAGCTTGGGCATGGAAAGCGGTTGCGCTTAGGGTTAGTAATGCAGCCGTTTTTAGTTTCATTGTAATTTCCTTTTTAATGAATACGTTATAAAAATAGCGAAATGATATTTAGAGTTCAAATTAATATGTTGACTCTGTGAACCAGTGTTGATGTTTTTTGTGACAAAAATAAAACATTTGTCAGCAAAAAACCGTATTGTTGTCACGGAAATTTATGGGCAGAAGGGGGTAAGGGAGAGTGTTATGTTTTGAACTCAAAGCATTAACGCTGTGCGATAAAAGTCATGCTAATCGGCTGACCAGACATTCTTGATATCTGGCCATCCCCAGTTGGTGAGTGCAACATCTTTAAGTACTCCCTGAAAACGCAATGTCTGTCGGTGGTGAAACAGCGGAGATAGCCAAAACTGATTGATCAACGCAGAAGCAATAGGTTCGAGAGCATCAAGGTAATCCGGTAGCTCCGTTTCTGAACGCAGGTGATTTAGTCTATCCAGTAACCATGTCTTCGATTGTTCACCAATACAGCGTTGGATAATCGGATTATGATAGAGACTGTTAAACGCGGAGGCGTGTCGATTGTCGTCGAGATTGATATTGGTAATGATCACGGACTCTTGGAGCTGACCAGACTCCGCTAAAGTCGTCAACTGGCGATAGCTGTAGCTGTTAATCACCACTTCCACACCATACTGCTCCAATAGGTGTTTCACCGCTAATGCGCAGTTTCGTAACGAGCTGTAATCATAGATAGCGATAGTCAGCTGTTTAGGCAGGGGAGCTTCGGGCATTTCAGGGCGGGTGATTTTATGCCACATCGGCAGTAGGTTGTGTGCAACTTCACAGCCGAAAAGAAGGTTGTGCTGCTTTAGGTAATTAAACACCTTGTGAGGTGTTAAATAAGTAGACAGAAAGCGACGTTGATTATCATCTAATACCGTCTCGCCACATTGATTAAAGAGCACAAACATACAGCCATCTTCAGTGCGGCTTTGTTGAACATTGCGGTCTAAGTGCTTACTTACTGCGTGAGAAACGTAGTAATTGCAGTCTGAACTTGATTGAGCGCCAGGCTGATTGGTCTGAATTTGCTTGTTTTGCAGTTCAGATTCGTCGAGATGCCAAATTGTTACCTGATCCGTTAACGCTCGGCAAGTGTAGTAGCGCTCAAAGGCTTGTAAACAGAGCTTGCTCTCAGAATGTTCGGTTACTTCAAATGGCCCACAACCAATGACTTGTTTGATTGGCGCCTCACTAATTTGCGAGACGGGCTGAATGGAATACTTAACGCCTGAAATCAAGCCACCAAAGCCGAGGTCAGGTTTAGAGAGCTTAAAAACAATCTTGTTTGGTGTTGGGGTATAGACATCAATCAGATGGTGTAACTCGCTCTGATAATCAGCCAAGGTCGCAAGCTCTTTAAACAGACTCACTATCGACTCACCACTGATCGCTTCACCATTGTGGAAGGTTAACCCTGGGCGCAGGTAAAAGATCCACTCAAGATTAGATTCATCATAGCTCCAGTGATGAGCAAGCTGTGGCTCTAGGTTTCCATTGGCAGCACTCGATACTAAACAACAGTATATTTGCCTTAGCAGATAGCGCTCGCTGGAGCGCTGGAGTTGATGTGGCACCAAGCGTTCAAAAGGGCGTTTGTAGGTAAGCTGAATATGCAGCAGACCTTCACGCATCGTTGCGCCAGAGGTGCTTTGTAGCAATCGTCCAAATGCCACTTCATCGTCATCCAGTATCGACAAAGCCTTTTCATACTTACCTTCTAGAATTCGTTTCGAAGCCAGTTGGGCTTTAAGTTCGTCTAGGTGAAGGTGAAGGATCAGCGTAGATCTTTGATTACGCCCAGCTTTCGGAATCCAAGATAACCAAGACAAATCAAGCATTTGATTAAGTAAGTTACGTGCGTGACGGGAGGTGGTAAATAGCGAATCGGCAACGATAGGCAATGTTGTTTTATGCTCGATACCAACGCCAAGTGGAACCAATCGGCTGTAATAACGCAATAGATTTAAGTCAGACACAAAAAATACCCATCAAACCAGAAAGCTGTTTATTGATTTTGTTCCTAGTTTTATCAGTTTGCTACTCTTTTTTGTCAGAATTTACGAGATTGTAGCATTTATGGGGAATGAATTCGTTTTAGACTGACAGTTTTTCTGTTCCTCATAAGGCCGCAAAATAGGTAGCAACAGAGGAGAAAATGATGAAAAAAGACAAACTGGAATCACAACTCAGTGTTTACTACCGCTCTAAGCTTGATGAGGGAGCTTCTTTCATCGAGCGACTGGCACTAGTCAGCCTTTTGCAACTGATGAATTGGTAAAACGAAGCAGCACCTGACAACATGCTCCTGACCCCCACGAACGGTTCTCTGGTGCTGCTTTTTTCTACAACTACATCGTTTTACTTAAAGTGATCCATTGACCTCTATCTAAGCCGCTAATGTTAGCACCTGTTACGTTGCTTGCTTGAGATACACCAGCAGGTAACCAAGTGATTTCAATGTTATCAAACTGGTTTGCTATCTGCTGATCAACGCCTGTCTTTTCAAGGATGTAACCGAAGTTTGAAGTATTCCAAGTCATCCCTGGAGTATTTGCCCATTCGTCTCTGAGAGAGTTAGTGATTAATTGCGCGGCTACCTTGAGTTTTGGTCCAGAGATATTGCCAAACTGGACGTAATCCAAACCATTATTTTTAACTGCGACAGCTTTGCTGTTAAGCACTATCAGTTCTTTTACGTCATTGCCTGATATTGAAATCTTTTTGACTGTACTACGTGAATTGTTGTTCAAAATATATAACGAGCTACTTGTAATTGCCGCTGAAAACTTTCCATCTGGTGAGGACTTGAGCATGCGCACTGTTCCGTCGACATCAATGGATTTTAACTGATTGGCGGCTGTGGTTCTTTCAACCCATACAATCTTATTGCTCTTCAAGCCAAACACCAGTTGATTCCCTACCGCGAACGCAGCAGCCGAAGCATTATTCACCCCAATTGTACTAGGGTTTGTTGGTGTTAGGGTCTGCGAATTCAACAGCACAGCGTTAGCGCTACCTCCATCGTCCACGACTAACAATTCTGTCTCATCTAGTGAGGGGACAACGAGGTTTTGTGTAGAGCTGAGGGTGAAACTCTGACTCTCCATTGCTAGCGTATCGGCATTTAGACGACGCAAATAATCTTGGGTACTAAAACCATCATCAAGCTCAGCAATGACCGCTTTTTGGGAATAGAGTGGCTTAATCCAGTTGAAGTTATCATTGAAGCAACGTTTAGCCGATAAATTTGCGTCAGGGTTTACAGGTGTCGGTTTTGGGACAGGAGGAATTACACTTCCTGAAGCACTAGCGTAAGCATCTACTTTTCGTATTGTCAGGGAGCGAGACTGGACTGATTTGTCTCGTAAACTAGTTAAGAAAATGCCACTTGAACCTGTCGCGTCACATACGGTGCTACGCATACCCGCTGAACCTGTTTTAGGTTGGTACAGCTTGTAAGATTGAACACTATTTAGTGCAGGCACAACTTGCGTCAATTGGTGAGCTTTTGGCTGGTAGCCTAACAGGTCAAGAATACTTCCGCCGTGTTTATGATCGTCATCATCATCGTCGTCATCATCTGAAGAGGCGGAGGAGTACGAATCAATCGTACGCGTTGCGAGTACAGCACGGTTTGAGTTAGTGATATCGATCTGCTTAACGTTATCAGTTGCGTCAACATAGACGATTTTGTTGTTTGCAGGGTTGAAAGCGACGGATTTCGCTCCGACTAAAGCAGAGTCTGCTTGCGAACCATGAACGATTAGCTGACTACCAAACGAAACATGTCTATTCGGTTGAGATCTAAGATCGAATCCCGATAAATCAATCGTTTGATTCGCAATCATAACATCAACAGCATGGGCGATGTTCACCATCGGATCGTGCTGTCCTTGAGTTTGCGCTTGGCGTAAGGATTTGAGCAACGTCTCTGTTTGTTGCTTAGGACCATGAGTGGTTCCCGCGCTGGCAAAGTTAACCCCTAACTTGTCGCCGAGAGCGGTCTGAAGATAAGTTGCTGCACTGGTTGGGTCGCCTTTTAACGCTGGGTTAAACAGCACTTCACTGTAGATTAAAGTGGTAAATGGCGACACTAGTTCTGAGGTCTTATGAGCCGTTAAGATCGCTCCATTATCATTGACGATTCTAGCGTAATTCCCACTATAGGAAATTTGCTGTTCTAAAGGACTACAAACGCCATCTGCGTCAGTGTCTGCGCACTGAGCTAAGCCTGAGTAACTGTAGACATTTGCTGTTGTTGCTGAGGAACCGGAGTCACCAGAGCCACCACCGCATGCGGAGAGCAAAAGGGCGCTCGATATACTGAGTGCCAAATTGCATACTGTGTGTTTTTTGAGCATATTTAACCAATTATTTTATCTATTTCTAATATACCTAGTATTTATCTCTGCTATTTAATCACTACACAAAATAAAAGATCAAATGATATTGATAATAAATATCATTTAAATTAATATTCCCGCTCATTTTTGTAATTGTTTTATAAATTCGGAGTACGAGCGGTGGGAGTACTGGTCAAAAAGCTTGGGGCAGGAGCCATTTCGGTTGCCCTAATCGGATGTGGTGGGGGAAGTGAACCTGACAGTAAATTATCACCATCGGTCGAACCATCAGCAAGTAACCGCCTAACAGGTGTCGTTATGGATGGATATCTTGTAAATGCCAACGTATGCCTGGATAAAAACAAGAACTCAATCTGTGATAGCGGTGATGGAAACATTGTTCAGACGGACTCTCAAGGTAAGTATGAGTTACCAGTGGAAGGCAGCACCCAAGGCTACCGAGTTTTAGTTGAAGCTATTGCCAACAAAACCATTGATTTAGACAACCCTAATCAGACGATTACTAAAGACTTTACTCTTGAATCACCTGTGACTCACTCGGATGTTGTCAGCCCAATGACTTCGATGATTGCAAGTGTGGCAGACCTTACAGGGGAAAGCTTTGATGAGGCTGCTCGCACACTTGCCGCAGATCTAAACGTTTCAGAAGATGTGCTGAAATCTGACTACGTCTCTGGCTCTAGCTCAGAAAGTCAACAGATCCATATGCTTGCTCGTGGCATCACCCGAGTCATACAGTCTGCGCAGGATGCATCGAAAGATGGTGGAGTCACTGAAGAGTTTGCTCGCAAAGGTTCGATGAATCGTCTAGCAAACTTAGATATTGTTGCGATGAAGCAGCGTACAGATAGCTTATCCCATGGTGCTCAGAACACAGAGCAAGCTCTAGAACAGTTAGCAAGCGATTACCGTGATGACCTAAAAATCGACCACGATGATATTAAGGGAGACGTTGTTACTACAGTTCCACGTGCCCCAAAAAAAGGCGTAGTGGATGATTCTGCGGATACCTTTGATTGGTCGTTAGTTAAGCCTTTTCTATCGCTCTCTGACTACGAATATTCATTGGACAACGGTATCAACTGGAACAAGGTGACACAAAAGCCAATTACTGTCGGTGCTACTGCAATAGATAAAGGTGCGGTTCAGGTTCGAGTTGCAGCAAAACCCGCTAAATTCATTGCAGCAGGTAAGCCGCTGAAGTCAGTTAAAGCATTTATAGAAACTCGAGTTCCACCTGCACCTTCAAACCTGGTGGTTAACGATGCAGAAAATATTTTTGACTGGCAACACTCGGCAGGGTTTTCACAGGTTAGCGATTACGAATATACACTCGATGGCGGTCGTACATGGCAGCTTGTTAATACAAAACCCCAAAAGCTTGCTGATGTCGCCATTGCTGCAGGGGATCTTAAACTCCGTGTACGCAAAGATTTAAATTCTGCTCGTCCAACAGGTTTAAGCACTAAATCGACACAACCCATGACGGTAACGCCTGCTTCACCAAGTGCGCCGTTGTTAGTGCGTGCCAATGACGACTCGGATCAGTTTGAGATTCAACTCGTGACGGGCTTTGATGTCTTAAAAAATTACGAGATAAACCTTGGTTCTGGTTGGCAGGAGTTGACCTCTAACCCTTACGTCGTGGGTAACGTTAATCTCGACGCTAATACTATTCGAGTACGTGTAAAAGCGAACCCAATAGATGGTCGTCCTGCTGGGGCAGAGCTGCTTATTACTCAAGCTTTCACCAAAGTACTAGACAAACCCGCAGCTCCAACACTGCCTCTAGTAGACGATGCCAACAACCAGTTTGGATGGACGGTAGTTGCCGGTTACAAACAACCAAACCTGTATGAGTTATCTATTGATGGTGGTCAGAGCTTCCAAGCTGTCACGACAAACCCTTTATCGATTCCTGACAACAACTACAACGTTGGCAAAGTTTGTGTTCGCGTAAAAGCAAATGCAAGCAACACTGCGGGTAGTTTACTTTGCAATGACAAACCGTTTACGGTGACGCCAAATGCTCCTATGGCCCCAACTGGGGGGATTGTTAATGATGCTGCTAACACATTCGATTGGAGTTGGGTTGCGGGCTTCGAGACTGCGGCTGATTATGAAGTCAGCATTGAATCTGGTGATTGGGCTCCTGTAGCGAGTAAGCCAGTTACATTACAAGATCGTATCTATGCAATAAACAGTATACAGGTACGTGTAAAAGCTAACCCAGTCAATGGGCGTCCGGCGGGCGCCGCGTTGTCAAACCTATCCGCACTTACTAAGCAACCAGATAAGCCGTCTGCACCAACAAGCCTAGTGGTGGATGATAATGCTAATACGCTAGATTGGACCAATGTCGCTGGTTTTAGTGAATTAGCAAATTATGAATGGTCAGCAGATTCCGGTTCCAATTGGACGCCGGTACTCGCTAAGCCAATTGTTGTTGGTGATATCGCTAAATCGAAGGGTGCTGTTCAGATTCGCGTTCGCGCCAATTCTCAAAATGGCATGCCAGCAGGTACTACTGCTTCTAACCCACTGCCATTTACGGAAACACCAAAGCTTCCAGCTCCAACAGGTGGCGAGATTAAAGTCGTTGATAGCTTTACGACGAATTTATTGGATTGGACTTACGTCAGCAGCGGTACTAATTACAATCAGCCTCAGCACTATGAATTTACTACGGATCAAGGTGCAACATGGCAAGCTGTCGTAGCAAAACCTCAATTTGTAGGTTCGAAAGCTTTTGACAAGAGTCGAGTTGGTATCCGCGTTAAGCGCAATGCGATAAACGAACAAACCAATCAACCTAGTGAGACGCTTTGGGCAACGCATCTATCGGGACAGTTTGCTGCTATGCAATATGTTCTTATGAAAGGGATGAAGGAAGCTGCCAATGCTGGATCTTACAGTCAGTGGCTAAGTGGCAATGAAGAGTGTGTTGCTGAATACAATGCTTCTGGTACCGGAGAGCCGACATACTGGACGAAGTTGAGGGTCAGTAACGCCAGTGAAGTAAAGAACAAGGTCGAGACGCTGTCGCTATGTGGAATTAATAATTGGCAACTTCCTAGCTTTGATGAAGTGATGAGCTTGTCGACGCGCAAACAAGATACTTTACCTGCTTACGCACATGACTATTTAATTAGTGATAGTAGTAATGTTTGGGCTGAAAAAAGTGGTGTGTTTAAAAGATATAGGAATGGAGTTGAAAGTGGATCATCAAGCCCATCAGCTTATGTAAAGTGGCGATTAGATGCTAGTAGTCAATTGCTGTCAGATGTTAGCGTGAAACTAACAAGCCTCGATAGCTTCTTGTCTCAACAATCAGTATTGCTGACCCAGACCAATTCTTTTCTTTCAACTTGGCTATCAGAAATCAAAGGCAAGCAGAAAAGCTATACGGTGATGACCAGTGAGGCTAAAACAAAGCAAACTGAGTTAGAACAATTTTTATCTAGCTGGTCTACGAAAAAAGATGAAACTTTGGTGCTGCTCGAAACATTTGAATTCCAATCTCTAATAACGTCTCAGTCTCGCACTGATGGCGATAGCTTAGCGTTTGTGCGTAAAGTTTCCGAGTATAAGGCTAAAGCTGAACAAATAAAGAGTAATAATTCTGCCTTAAATGCTTTTATTGAAGCGACCAAATTAGCAGCAAAAATGGCCATTGTTCAAAATGATGCAGTCCAAGTGTCAACAGCAAGCATTCGCCTACAATCTGCAACGACTGGTAATGATATTCACCAAGCAACATTAGCACTTTTGGAAATTGTACATACCCTTGAGCAAGGAAATGTTCGACTCGGTGAATTGAAAACGCAGTTGAATTTAGCTCTAGTGAATCTTGCGGCAAGCTACTCAAATTTAATTAGTTCAAGCAATGGGTTACTTTCTGAAGCTAACAATATTGTCGCAAGTCACAACATAGATAGCCTAAAAACAACAGCCAAAGACGGTTTTGTGAGAGCGAAAAACGCGGGTTACGAAGTCAGTCAATCTAGTGCGATGATTGATTCGCGATTCGCAAAATTGGATATGTTTGGGGGCTTTTTACCTAAGTCGGCAACTTATGCTCAGGGCTGGAGATGTGTACTAGATACGAGTGTTTCGGGTAAAAAACGTGTTTGGACTTTACTTGAAGACGGTATGCCTAAAGGAAATGATCAACTTGTTTACAATGCTTCAGGCGCTGATCTTCCTACTTTGATAGGAGCGGGAGGACGACTTGAGCAAACAAACAACACGTCTTTGTGTGGCTTCAATGATTGGAAAGTCCCAAGCTCTCCGCAGCTTAAATCATTAGCAACTGCGGCGGTTTCTGGATTACAGGAATCGACTACTATAGATGTGAATGTATTCCCCAACCACAGAGGGCTACTTCCTGCCTATGATAAAGCAACAAACAAAGATGGTAAGCGCTTTTATTACTGGACATCGCAAGCTCGGGATGCATCGAACATGTATGCTTTTTCATACTCGAATAAATCATATAAGTCAGATTTAGAGGCATTTGAAATAGCAACAGAAAGTAGTACAGAACAAGTCTTACTAGCTCGTTTAGTTCGTGAAGACTTACCAAAAGATTGGACATACCTCAGTGGAAATGGAGCCGCCGTAACAGACCGCTTAGTCGCGCGTTGCGCCAAGCACAATGCCTCTGGACTAGTGTGGCAGATTTTCCAAGATGTTAGTTCATCAGAGCGATTTAAAAATCGTAGAGCGGTAATGTCAGAGATGACGAAGTTTAATCAGAGCAGTATTTGTGGAAAATCAAATTGGGTTCTTCCTTCATCAAATGATCTTGGCACGCTAATACCTCATGACAAGCAAGTATTTGAGAATGCGATACCACCGAAAGGCTCTTCCTTTTACGATGTTCAGAAGTACATGACAGATGGTACTTCAGATAGCCAGCTCGAGCTTACGGATCCCAAGGATGGCAAGGTTTCAACTGCAAGTGTGCACACCTTTGACAATCATTTATTCCGCTTTATCTCAAAATAACACTAACAATTTCTAACTATAACAATTAATCCAGCCTCTTTCGGGAGGCTGAACCTCTTATTTCAGGAGTCTATTCATGCTTAATAAGAAAAAACAACGCGGTGCAGCCGCGATTGAATATGCAATTTTAGCAGCAGCTATGTCGGTAGTTTTACTTTCGCTTGTTGGCGGTAGTGATGGGAAGCTAACCAAAGCCATCACAGGTGCTTACGACACCGTTATTGAATCACTAGAGAAAACACAGGACTCAGGCGAGTAATTCGCCTGCTCTATAGGAATTAGCATGACAGCAAAACGTCTAATGGTGTTGTCTTTGGTCTTGTCGGTGGTCGGTATCGCAATACTACTGCTCGGGCAAGCCAATAGTGTTGCACCTCAGCCGCAAAGTTCAAGTGAACAATTTACTAAGGTACTGATCGCTAAACAGTCAATTCGTGTTGGTCAGCCATTTACTCTTAATATGTTTAAGTGGAAAGAGATCTCAGAGCAAGAGTTAACTAACTACTTAGATTACATCACCGAGGAGCAGTTCTCGCGATTGTCGATAAAAGCGGGTATCGCACATATTGCGATTAAGTCGGGCCAGGTGATGTCTTCAGCAGACCTAATTCGTCCCGAAGGTGGCGTTTCTATGGCATACAACGTGCGTTCTGGCTATCGCGCTATTTCAGTACCTGTTGATGAAGTGACCGCTAACTCTGGTTTCGTTCAGCCTGGAGATAAAGTCGATATCTTGATGCTTGGCTCTCAGGTTAGCGAGTTAAAAAAATACGATAACCTAGTTCAAGGTTTATACGTTACCACAATTGCAAAGGACGTGAGAGTCTTGGCGTTTAATGAGTTATCCAGTTCGGAAGATTTTCAAAAGCAGCGCAGTTCCTACGGGGCAGATTTGCCTGATAACAGCTCTGTATCTCTTGAGGTAACGCCAGAGCAGGCTACTCAAATCGTTTTAGCCAACCAAATAGGCAAGTTGACGCTATCGCTACGCGGGGCTGATGAAGTCGATTCGGCGCTAGAGCAGCCCTTCACTGTGACTTCAAAACTGATCAACCCTGACAGCCAGCAGGTTGAACCGGATGTCGGTCTTATTCAGCTCAGACCCAATTCAGTCAAAAGTAACTAGTAGTGGTAGGAATAGAAACTATGAACAAGTTTGTGCGTTGGTCGAGCTTATTGCTACTTCCTAGCCTATTTTTCTCTGTATCTTCTTTGGCTGCGGCCTTAGATGTGAACATCAATGAAGCAAAGATGATTAATCTTTCACAAGACGCGAAATCGATCTTTATTTCAAATACCCATATTGCTGACTATCAGCCGATGACAGATACCAAGATCATGGTGTTTGGCAAAGAGGCGGGGACCGCAACAATCACTATTCTGAATGCTCAAGAACGCGTGATTTATAGCAACAAAATAAGAGTAGTACATGACACCAAAGAGCTTGATGCGTTAATTCAAGAGCAGTTTCCACAAGCTTCAGTTCACTCAGAATCTTTGGGTGGAAAACTATGGCTAAAAGGTTCAGTACCAACACCGGTAATGGCTCATAGCATTGTCAGTGTGGCTAAAAGTTATCTGTCACCGACAGTTGCCCCGCAGCAGGAAAAGTCGAGCAACTCTACAACGAGTACATCTAGCTCAAGCAAAAACAGTTCAAACGAGAGCGACAAAGAAGACGAGCTAGTAAATCAGTTAGTCGTAACAATGCCCACTCAAGTGAATATCCGTGTTCGCATTGCTGAAGTGTCGCGTAACGTTTCGAACAAATTAGGTATTAAGTGGGGCTCTGTAGGTCAAGGTGTCGGAAGCTTTCTTTACACCAAACCATGGGATGTAAGCAGTTGGGGCAAACCGACATTAAGTGCATTGGTCGATGCCCTAGCATCAGATGGCACTATGTCTATCTTAGCCGAGCCGAACCTAACCGCTATGTCAGGTGAAGATGCGAGTTTCTTAGTGGGTGGCGAAATACCCATTCCATTGATTCAGGGTGATACGGCGACAGTTGAGTACAAACCTTTTGGTGTCAATTTAAACTTTACTCCGGTTGTGTTAGGTCCAGATCGCATCAGTCTTAAAGTTTCACCTGAAGTGAGCAGTGTGACGGTCGAAAATCAGACGAGTCTGAATGGTAACGTTTACCCATCGTTCACCTCACGAAGAGCTTCTACCACGATTGAACTGGCGAGCGGGCAAAGCTTTGCTCTTGGTGGACTACTACAAAGTCACGAAATAGACCAAATTCAGAAGTTACCGGGTGTTTCCAATATCCCTGTGCTTGGAGGATTGTTCCGTTCTACCGAATATCAACGTCGTGAAACAGAACTGATTATTATTGCGACAGCATACCTAGTAGAGCCTGTGCGAAATGATTCTCTGCCATTACCGACCGACAATATCGTTCCACTTAGCGATCTAGAACGTCTACTGGCAATCCCTCGCCCTAAGGGTAGAAAAGTGAAAGATAGCAATACTTACACAGACAACCGCAAACCTCGCCTACTCGGTGACAATGGATTCTACTACTGAGGTAATTATGAGAATGATGAAGTATTTAATTCCCGCTCTGATCATCTTAGGTGGCTGTAGTTCTGCACCTATTGAGCGTGAGCCAACAATTAATGTTGTCGCGGTAACCAATAAGCTAACGCTCAATCTAAAAGGCAATGCTCTGTCTTCACAGCAGCGACAAGACGTACGTACTTTTATTGAGCGCAAGGGAACGCCGTATGCACTAAGGGCGAAAGTAGTTAGCCACACCAAGAAGGGGCAAGCTCAAGCGTCACGCATCGTCAATACCCTTGCATTGCAAGGAGTGTCGCTGAGCAATATAGAACAAGCGCATATTGAACAATCCAAAGTGGGTGACATTCAAATTTTTGTCGAGTCTTTCCGTGCCAAAGTGCCGAAATGTCAGCCTCAAAAATACAGCAATACCTTTTTAAACCAGTTTAAAACACACCCATCCTTCGGTTGTGCTAACCAAACTGCACTCACGCAAATGGTAGCAAATCCGAAAGATCTCATTGTTGGCGAAGAGCTCGGTCCAACCAATGGTGCTAAGGCTGTATCGGCGATCGACACCTATATCGCACCACCTACCACCAATGGGGCTGAAGATACTCAGCAAACTTTACCGTCTGCGTTTGGAACTAACTAATATGCAAAAGCAAAATATCTCTGTATTAGTCGCGGCTTCCCCGTTATTGGACTTGTACGCTCTAAGCACCGCTTTTGCGGAGCAGGGCATCACTTCTTTGACTAGCGTGGCGATTAATGAAGAGGAAATCGTCAAACAGGTTGTTAAGCATGCCTTTAAAGTCATTGCCTTAGATATCATTGAACAGCCGTTAGAGCAGGCGCAAGCTCTGATTCATGCGCTCAAAGTTCGTACTGGATGTCATATTGTTGCCATTGGCAGTAATGAGCAAATTGCATTTTATCGAACAGTAGTGAAAGCAGGGGCACAAGAGTATGTGTTAAATCCTGTAGAAGCTGGTGCACTAAATAACGTTGACTTTCAGACTTCTTTTCAAGAAGAGAGTAAAGGCCAAGTTATCTCTGTGGTCGGTTCTAAAGGAGGCGTTGGAGCCTCAACCATTGCTGCTAACCTTGCCCGAGAATTGCACCAAAGAGGAGACACCATATCGGTTGCTGATATGGACTTTTCTACCGGTGACCTTGACTTGCAGTTTGATGTTCAAGGCAATACCTCACTAGTAGAGATGCTGCAATTCCCAGAGCGTTTAGAGCCGGTAGTTTATGAACGCAGCGCGATTCAAGTTGGGGAAGGAATAAGCTTATTTACCGGCTACTTACCGCTAGATGTGAGTCCATTTTGGCCTGAGAAAAGTGCATTAGATCATTTTCGCAAGTTCTGCTTATCTCATAGTGACAAGCTTATTCTAGACCTTCCATCGTTCTCTCTGCGTGACCAGATTGGTTTCAGTTCCTTAGCACATGCGGATGTTAGGGTTATTGTAGTTGAGCCGACACTGGCGTCGATACGAAATGCTGGTCAAATCCTTTCCGCCCTAGAAAGTTCACAGCAGCCGCAGTCAGGTAAAACCAATGTTGTAGTGGCGAACCACACTAAATCAGATAAAGCGTCGCTTATCTCTTGTCATGACATTCAGCGAGCGCTTGGATTTGGGGTGGACGTGGTTATGCCATTTGCTCCGACACATTTCCTTGCTAAAGGCGCGCTTGGTCAATCGTCTTTGAAAGGTAACCGCAAAGTAAATCGTGCTTTCGCGCAACTGGCTGATCTTGCTTCTGGGCAAGTTGCCGTCGCTAAACCTCGCTTCTGGCGAAGAGGTGCGTAATGTTTGGTCATTCTAGAGTCAAAACGCCTTCGAATCATACGTTAAGTAGTGTGGTGCAAGAGAAAGCAACGGATCCCGTACGCGAGCATTATCAAAGCATTCATGCTCAGGTCGTCAATGCCATTGAGGCGAGTGTGGTGGTAAAGCTTTCAGCGAAAGAGCTTGAAGGCAGAATCCATATGCTCGTGAACGAGATTGTTGCTACGGATCAGCTACCACTGGGACATCGAGATGTTTCTCTGGTAGTGAAGCAGCTTGTTGATGAGTTGCGCGGTCTAGGGCCGCTACAACCTTTAATCGATGACCCTGTCGTCACCGATATTATGGTCAATGGTTATCGCGAAGTGTATGTAGAGAAGTTAGGCAAACTACAAAAAACCAACGTGGTATTTCGTAGTGAAGAACAGCTGCTCAATCTAGCTCGACGTATAGTAGGAAAAATTGGTCGTAGAATTGATGAAACGTCACCCTTGGTTGATGCTCGCTTGGAAGATGGTAGCCGTGTCAACGTCATGATACCTCCTCTGGCACTCGATGGTACTTACATTTCCATCCGTAAATTTAGCCAAGACAAAATGTCTTTGAATCAATTGGCTGAAAACGGCGCGATGTCGCAAGGAATGGTTAAGTTGCTTGATGTCGTTGTCCGTAGCCGCTTGAACGTACTCGTCGCGGGTGGAACGGGTGCTGGTAAAACCACTTTGCTCAATGCTCTTTCTTTTAGCATCTCGCCTAATGAACGTATTGTCACAATTGAGGATGCAGCAGAGCTTAAGTTGCAGCAGCCACATGTTGTTCGCGCGGAAACTCGCCCTGCCAATGCAGAGGGTTTACCTGCTATAGGTCAGAGAGAGTTAGTGAAAAACGCGCTGCGTATGCGACCAGATCGAATCATTCTAGGTGAGGTCCGCGGTGATGAAGCGTTCGAAATGATGCAAGCAATGAACACTGGCCACGATGGCTCTTTGTCTACCTTGCATGCCAATTCACCAACAGATGCTCTGGTTCGAATCGAGAATATGCTGATGATGGCGCAGTCTAGCCTTCCGCTATTCGCATTGCGACGACAGGTGTCAGATACGATTGACATTGTTGTTCAGGTAGAGCGAATGCGAGATGGCAAACGTCGCGTGGTTGCCATTACTGAAATTCTTGGGTTAGAAGGTGAGCAGTACGTTACCCAAGACCTCTATCGTTATGTATCACAAGGTGAGGATGTTCAAGGTAACCTATTTGGTCACTTCCAAAGCGCCAAAACCGTGCCAGGATTTGCCGACAAAGCAAGCTATTACCAGTTGGAGCCACAACTTCGCAGTGCTATGGAGCTGGATTAATGATTCAGGTTTTAGTTTTTGCTGTCGTTTTCTTTCTGTTGGCAATCTTGTACTTGTTGCGTCAACACTCGCTCAAGAAAGTGGTTAAGCAGCGGGTCGATTCGGTGGCGTTATCCCCAAGGCATGACGCTGAACTTTCGATCATAAAGAAAGCAACGTCTAAAGGCATTGTGAGAAGTTTGTTTGCCCGTTTGGATGCCTTGTTTTCCAGAGGTGATAAGCTGGTTCTTACGCTTGGTATGATCGCTTTACCATGTCTGAGCTTTTATTTCGTTACAGAGGTTGCTTGGTTTTGGCGTATAGTCAGCGGTCTTACCACTGGATTATTGGTGTGTTGCGCTCTGTACATTGTTCGTAAGCGTCAACAGTCGGAAGAGTTTGAGCGCGATATAACGCAAGTACTTGGCTTAATCAGTCGTGCTGTTTCTGCGGGACTGTCGGTCCCTCAAGCGATTGAACAAGTTGCTCAGTCTCAGTCAGGATTACTTGGCCGTGAATTTCTGCTGATTCAGGATCAGCTTTCCCTGGGGCGTAGCCTGCGCAGTACGCTAGATGAGGCATGTGCACGTCTTCCATACAAAGCATTTCGCTATTTTTCGGTCGCTTTGATTCTCAACCAAAGTAATGGTGGTCAACTGAGAGATATCCTGCATAGTCTAAGCCGCACTTTACACGACAATCGTGCCATGCAGAAAAAAGTAAAAAGTTTGACTTCAGAGCCTCGCATGACGGCTCGCTTTTTGTCGATTCTTCCGTTTGCTTTACTTGGCGTTGTTGCCTGGATGGATCCATCTTTGTTCTCGCTATTGATTGATACAGAAAGTGGACAAGCGGTTCTAATTTACTGCGGCATCAGCATTTTAATCGGAGCTGCACTCCTCCAGGCGCTGACTAAAAACCGGAGGTTTTCATGATACCTATGTTGGGAATTGGCTTGGTGTTCATGGGAGTCATCGGCGCCATTTCAAGCTATTTCTATGCATCGCAAAGAGATGCAGTGAAGCAAAGGCTGAACAAAGTCGCCACATCAGTTTCCGCTCCAAAGGCTTCAGGCAACAAATGGCGATGGGCAACGAACCCTAAACGCGAGAAAAAGCTTGCAATGATCGGCTATTCATCCGGTTATGCTGAGACTGTCTTTATGTTGTTGCGCTTAACGTTCATGCTCATAGGAGGCTCAGTGTGGATGGTTTCGCAGCAGCTAGAGATGAATGCGGCAGGTTTTGCGCAGGGCATTGCAATTGCAATTTCGGTTGGTATTGCGGTCGATAAGCTCCTCGACTGGCGAGTTGCAATCGTTCGTCAAGAGATTGCACGAATTACGCCAGATGCTTTGGATCTGATGGTGGTATGTGTGAATTCTGGCTTGCCATTGGAGGAAACTTTCAGAACCGTTGGCGGTGAGATGGAGTCTATCTCAAGGGCGCTATCGCGGGAATGGTTACTCACTGCGACTGAAATGTCAGTACTTGATTCTCCATATCAAGCTCTAGATAACCTCGATGAGCGCTTGTCTCTACCTGAAGTGAACAACATGGTGGTTACCATGTCGCAAGCACTTAAATTTGGTACTCCTATGTCAGAGGCGCTCAAGCTTATTGCCTCCGATAGTCGCCAGTATCATCTGCTAGAACTCGAAGAATGGGTCGGCAAGATCCCATCCAAAATGTCTTTTCCATTGGTCGTATTCATCATGTTGCCCGTTGTGGTCATTATCGTAGCGCCAATCGTTTTAAGCCTATTCGACACATTGGGGCAATTATGATCAAAACTCTTGTTTCCATCGCGCTTTGCGGCTTGCTAGTGGGTTGCCAGTCTGCGCCAGAAACCAATAGCGCGCAGGAAGATTTAAAACTAGCCAATACAGCCTTGTTAAATGGGCATGCAGATAATGCGCTGACAATTTATAAACAGCGCTTGGTTATCAGCCCAAATGATACTGAACTATTGTTTCTCGCCGGTTCCGCATGCAATCAATCCGCTCGTTTTGATGAAGCATTGCACTATCTGAATAAGGGTAATCAGCTCGCGCCTTCGTATCAATTTGAGAGGGAAATTGGTCGTGCGCACTTGGCTCTCGGCAACTTGGTACAAGCTCAATCTTCACTTGAAAAGTCGGTAAAGGGTGACGCTAATGACGATGTCGCTTTAAACAGCCTTGGGGTCACTCATTCCCTCAATCATCAATATGGATTGGCAAGAAAAGCTTTCTCTGACGCGCTCGCATTAAAACCAGATAGTCTTGAATATAGAAACAATATGGCATTGGCATGGATGCTAGATGGCAACCCTCAACAGAGTATTCGGATTCTGTATTCCATTTATCAAAGGGGAGAGGCTAGCAGTAAGCTACGGCTTAACTTAGCGTTGTCATATGCGATGAGTGGGGATGCGGAAGCAGCGAAAGTAGTCGCTCAGCAAGACCTGTCACAAGTAGAACTAGAGAATAATGCTCGTTTTTATCAGAGTGTGGCGAACAAGTTTGGTGGTGTGTCTCAATGAAGCGTCAACAAGGCAGCCAAACTCTTGAATTCGCCATGATAGCGCTGCCCTTTGTGCTATTGATATTGGCGATTTTCGAGTTAACCCGATTCTTGTGGGTCAATATGATCTTTGAGTCTGCGGTAAACAGCGCGATACGTGAAGTGAGAGTACTAAGCCCTTCGTATGCTGCGGACCAAAAGTTTGCGGCTCGTATTGCGGAGTTTCCTCTTTTGCGCTCTGAGGATATTGAAGTGAGTCAACCTCGCTACGCAAAAACCTTCGCTCAGTTGGCACAGAAAACTCCAGTTTCATCCTCACAAGCTATTTTGGGGGAGTACAGCGTTTCATATCGATTCGCCTTCCTTGTGGTTCCTCGATTGAATGAAGCCTTTTCAGAAGTGACGACTTTGAAGCGAACGGTTGTGGTGAGCTATGACCGCTAAAATCAAATCGCAACAAGGTGCAACGGTTGTCGAGTTCCCCTTTGTCGTGTTTGGCATTATGGTCATCGTGTTTGGTTTAGTCTCCATTTATCGCTTGATGTACGTTCAAACTCGCATGGACAGCAGTGCTTTTGCGGTAGCGGAGGCTGTTTCCAGAACCCTAAATGGGACTCCAGACAGCCGTCAATACAGTGCTGAAAACTTGCTGGAAGTTGCTACTCGAATGCTACCAACAGGTTTTGAACGCCAAAAGGTGGGTGTGGTATTAGATATCTATGATGAGACCTCAAATGTACCGATCTACTCAGTAATCGCAGGTGCTCAATGCCAAGAGGCAGGGTCAAAAGTGAAGCCCAAGAGCTTGGTTCCGGTTAACCAACAAGTTTCCAGTGCTTTCTACGGTAGAGAAGCAACCTTGATTAAATTGCACCTATGCGTTTTAGAGCCGTTTAATCCAGACTCTCGTTTTGCTATTGATGGTCTGGTTTTACCTAGCGAACTATCGAGCAATACAGTCATGATTGGGAGGCACTATGCCAAATAACCCAATGAAACTACGCCAGAAAGGCTCGGTATCTTTAAGCTACTTAGCTCTGTTGATTCCTATGGTGGTGGCGGCCGCTGCGACTATTGTTATCGGTTACCAAGTTCAGTTATCTAACCGAGCGACACAAGCTGTAGATGCGGCGAGTTTGGCCTGTGCTTTTGCAGGGACAGCGGACAAGAACATGAATCAACGCTATTTGGATTTCTATCGTCCAAAAGTGGTTGGTGTGACGGCTGAGCCCGACATGTCTTCAGGCTGCAAGGTCAAGATGGGTTATCGTTTAAACTCAATCTTCACCTCTTTGACTTTATCTAACACTTCTTTTGTTGCGAGTGCGAATTCAAGTGAACTGGTCAGGGTAGAGCCTAGTGTCTCTTCATCTCCAACCGAATTGGTGGTGGTACTTGATATTTCTGGTTCTATGTCGAGCTCAATTACGGCATTGAAGCAGATTTTAAACAATGCCCTTACTTCATTAAAAAACCAGCAAGCACAAGCCAACAGCAGAGATCATATCAAACTCTCTGTTGTGCCATTCGCTGATGGAGTCTCAGTCAACAATGCCCCTTGGCTACCGCAAGCAGGCGTGTTTTGTGTTGATGGGTTGACGAAGCAAGGAGATAACGTCTCAGCGAGCGAAACAGTATCAAACCTAGATGCCTCCCACGACAAAGTGAGTGTTGACTTCAAAGCGCCAAATCAATGGTTAGCGGATTGTAGCGCGACTTCTCCATTATTACCGCTGACATCAGATCTAGATGTCGTGGCAAATCATATTGACGGGTTGGCTGTGACGGGAGGAACGGCATCGTATCAAGGATTGATATGGGGAATTAGGCAGCTAACTCCCAATTGGCAGAAGGACTGGGGTGTTACCTCTCGCTCTTCCACAAGCCCAACCCGAAAGCTGGTACTGATGACGGACGGTGCTGATTCAAATGACACTTTGGATCAACTCATCAGTGCAGGTCTATGTGATAAAGCGTCAAACACATTTGGTATCCAGTTGAATTTCATTGGCTTTAACGTCCTAGCTCCTCGTCTCGAACAATTTAGACGTTGTGCGCAGAGTGGTTCAGCTAACTCAGGCAAGGTTTTTCAAGCCAATAGTACCGAAGAGCTTAATGAGTACTTTGAACAAATTTTAAAGCTTGAATACGAAACAGTGCTCAATTTTGGAAATAAATAAACATTAAAACAATAAGTTATGGAGAAAAGATGATTAATCGAATAATCGTACTGCTGGCTCTTATTTGGACGATACCGGCTATGGCCTTCCAAGAAGGTGACGTACTTACTGATTCTGCCGCTCAGCGTTTAAATCTGGATGCTGAGCAACTCACTATCGTCGACTTTTTTGCTGAGTGGTGTGTGTCATGTCGTCATGAGTTACCCGAAGTGAATGAGTTATATGGAGAATTAGAAGGTACCGGAGTTACTGTCGTCGGCGTTGACGTTGATGAAGAAGTCGAAGTTGGCTTGGCTTTTCAGAAAGCTCTTGGACTCGACTTTCCCGTCGTGAATGACCCAGAACAGTCTCTAATTGGTGAATTTAAGCCGATTGGTATGCCAGCACTTTATTACATCTACCAAGGACAAGTGCTCAAAGTTCGTTTTGGAGCAATTAACAACATTAGCCAAGTCATTACTGACGATCTCGCTGAAATGGGGGTTCAGTTATGACGCGTAATACCTTCAAGTTAGCCGTTATTTTCGCCGCTCTGCAGCCAATGGTTACGGTCGCCGCTCCTAAAGTTGACCTGAGTAATCTAGGCAAGAAAGCACCGCAAGTACAGCATGTCGATACTCAGTCGGAATTGATTGAGGAAGAAGTAATTTCAACGCGTGTATACACCAGTGGGCAATCTGATATTGGTATGCGTCGAAATGTAGAACTTGTGAGGCCGACAACGGCTCAACTTCAGCTGAAAAAGCCGAAGGTTGTTAAAGAGAACAAATCTGCATTTGAGTTCGTTGATAAGGCGCTTGGTATTAAGCCGGTTAAGTCATGGGAAAAAGGCACGTTGGCTAAAAAAGAGATGAAGCCGGGTGGTCCTGTACCTGAGTTTGATCTGTTTTCAGAGAAAGTATTCGCCTACAAGCAAGGTTCGGTAGGTGGTAGTGGCGTCGGTGGCGGCGGTTGTGGTTGTAACTAATTAAAATTAAAACAAAATGAAAAAATTACCTTTAACGCTGCTTGGTGCAGCAGCAGTGGCCAATCCAGCCTTGGCAGAAGATCATATTTCACAGCATTACCTAAATTACGAAGAGTACGACGGTCGTGTTAAAGCGGGCGATCACGTTATCTCATTTGAAAAAAGCATCGGCCTTGATTGGACCTTAAATGCTGAAATCGGTTACGACAGTGTTTCTGGTGCATCTCCTTCATGGGGCCCAACGACGCCCATCAGTGGCCCAAGTGACGCCGAAAATCGTGCAAAAGCGACGGAAGCCGCTCAGGGCAAGACGGATGAAGTAATCCGTAGAGGTTATGATCCCCATGCGAGCGGTTACGAAATTCAGAAATACGAACTGGAAGATACGCGTCAGTCTATCTCAGCTAGCGTCACTTACCGAGATGAACGCCGTAATGAATGGACCATAGGCCAAAATTTTTCTCGCGAAGAAGATTATGAAAGCCTTGGGGTTAACGGAAAAGCGCTGATTTTTGCCGATTCCTTGAAAAACCGCTCTTATAGCGTTGGCGCATCCATGCTATTTGATAAGACGCTTGCGTTTCAGAAGTTTGCAAACAACACCAATGCCCAAGATTGGGAAAGTATCTTTACAGGAAGTCTAGAGGCGGGCCTATCACAAGTATTTAGCCCAAACTATTACATGGTCTTCACTGGCTACGCGGGGTATCGACAGGGCTACTTAAGCAACCACTATCTAACAGTGTTACGTGAGATCGATATCAACAATGACGGTCAAATTGGCTCTGACGAGGTGTTTTTAGGCCAAGACTCTCGTCCTGATAAGCGCTTATCAGGCGGTGTGAATATTCAAGCCTTCTGGTCGATAACGGATTCATTGACCATCCGACCTCGTTATAAATGGTTCCAAGATGATTGGGGTGTTAAGTCTCATCAAATTGGTAGTAAGCTGTCTTGGAAAGTCACTAATTGGTTTACGCTCGCGCCTGGTTATTTCTGGTATACACAAGATGGGGCGGATTTCTTCCGTGACCCGAAAAGTGCGGATAAAACCTTTGCAGCTACTGGATACGCTACATCAGATTTACGTTTAGGCGACTTCACCGCCAATGCATATGAACTTGGCGGTAGCTTTAAGATTTATAAGGGTCTAAGTGTTAACCTGCTTGGCGCTTACTATGAGCAATCAAATGGTTTTAAAGCACGCTGGTGGGCGATAGGAGCAAGTTATGCCTTCTAGCATCCCATTTCTCCATAAATTTCGGGCAATGACGGTTCCTTGTGAGGTTCAGCTTTTTGGTTCGCAAGACGCGAGCCAAATAGCCTTGATGATAGAACAAAATACTCGCCGTTTAGAGCAAAAATATAACTTCTATTCCGACCGGTCTTGGCTTAGTCAATATGTGAACAGCCGTTCTGCTCATTCGTTAGAGCTAGATGAAGAGTCTCTAATTGTTTTCAATGCACTACGTAACATTGTTGATGGGACTCATGGTGTGTTTGACCCAACAGTTGGGACGGTAAAGTCGCTCCTTGCCAGCAATAGTGAGCTCAGCCGCGAAGAGATATATCAGCGTGCAAAGCCTGCAATGGGCACGGAGTCATGGACGTTAAATGGAAAGACGTTAGAGGTTGCGCATTCAGAAACACGATTTGATTTCGGGGGCGTAATTAAAGAGTTTGCTATCGATCAAGCGATCAACATTGCAGATAGTTTTGGTGTTTCGGCAGCTTTGATTAACTTTGGTGGAGATATTCGCACGCTAGGAACGAAACCTGGCTCGCTGCCGTTCAATGTGGCGGTGCTGAATCCTGCTCAGCCATCAGAGCCATACTTTTCCTTACCCTTAGTGGATGCCGCTTTAACGACTTCTGCTCACTACGAGCGAAAAGTAGAGTTTTCTGACCAGACGACTTCTCACATTCTGGCCCATCAAGGAACGCATTCAAAAATTCTATCGGTAACGGTAGTTGCACCAACTGCGTTAGAAGCGGGTGCTATTAGCACTGCCTTGACGATTGAGCCTCTATTACCTGTGCCGCAAGGGGCAGGGGTTATTTTTATTGATGATCAACTACAAATTCATCAGGACACGGAGTTTTTGACCCGATGAAACGGTTCCTACTAGCGTTCGTTTTACTGTTTTCTTTTTCCACTGCTGCTGACGATGATACGTTTTTACCTGTCGAACAGGCTTTCCCTTACCAGTGGTCTATAAGCGATTCTGGACTTCAGATACATTTTGCAGTTCATCCAGATTACTACTTATATAAATCACGCTTTAAATTCACCTCTAGTGACGGTGCCACTTTATTAGCGCCAGAGTTCTCTTGGAATGGTAAGTCCAAGAAAGATCAGTACTTTGGTGAGGTCACTGTATTCGATAAGCCAGTAACTATATCGTTGCCCTATCAAGGTGCGGGCGAAGTGAAAGTTAGATATCAGGGCTGCGCCAATAAAGGGCTTTGTTATCTACCTCAAACGTTCGAGGTGGTTCTTCCAAATCGGATTCAAGACAGTGCGACATCAGTTTGGCAACGTCTTTCCAATTTAGCTGATGATACTAAGGGGCTTTCGAGCTTTCTTGATAGTGCTTCGAGAATGCAAGCGCTGTTGGTCTTCTTTTTGTTAGGTTTAGGCCTGTCGCTTACCCCCTGCGTTTTACCTATGGTGCCAATTCTGTCTAGCATCATCGGTGGTGACTCTCAGATGACTGGGCGTAAAGGTTTGCTGCTTTCATCATCGTATGTGTTAGGGATGGCAACAAGCTATGCGCTTACCGGTATTTTGGTGACTACCGTTGCAAAAGGGATCAATTTACAAGCTGCAATGCAACAACCTTGGTTGCTGAGTCTATTTGCAGGGGTATTTGTTTTGCTCGCTCTTGCGATGTTTGGTTTCTTTGAACTGCAATTGCCGTCAGCGCTACAAAACAAGCTCAATACACGCTCCGATAAGTTGGGAGGAGGGCGAGTACTGAGTGTGTTTGGTATGGGAGCAATTTCTGCTTTGGTTGTTTCACCATGCGTAAGTGCTCCTTTGGCTGGGGCACTACTTTATGTCTCTACTACTCAGGATTGGGTATTTGGTGGTATTACCTTGTTCGTCATGGCTTTAGGTATGGGGATTCCGTTGATTCTTATTGGCGTCAGTGGTGGAAAATTGCTTCCAAAGAGTGGTCCGTGGATGATTGTCGTGAAGCAGTTGTTTGGTGTGCTACTGCTAGGGGTTGCCATTGTATTGCTGAGCCGTTTCATTCCTGCTTGGGTAACGATTCTCATGTGGTCTATGTTAGCTATTGGTTCAGGAATCCATTTTGGCGCCTTAGATGCAGCAGAAGCAGGATGGGCGAGGACTCGAAAACTTGCGGCGTTTCTTTCGTTGTTTTATGGATTGGTTTTGTTTGTCGGTTATCTTCTCGGTAATGAAGACCCACTTAATCCTTTGGAACACGCGAATAAAACGTCAAGCCAATCTGATCTTAAAACTGCGTTCAATAAAGTGAATACCATTGAGCAGCTTAATCTGGCGTTGGCGTCTGCCAAATCTAATCAACAGCCAGTGGTGGTTGATTTGTATGCCGACTGGTGTGTCTCGTGCAAAGTCATCGAAAAAGAGATTTTCAATGACTCTAATGTACGAGAGAAGTTAAAAAGCTGGTCATCGATAAAACTAGATGTTACTGACAGCACTCCGGAGCAAATGGCGTGGCTTGCTGAAAGGGATGTATTTGGTCCTCCCGCGATCTTTTTCTATTCTCCAGAAGGTGTCGAGCTTGAGAGTCATCGAATTGCAGGTGGTGTGGATTTAGAGAAGTTTCTGCAAAAGTTTCCCAACCTGTAATGAGTAAGAATAAAAAGCAGTGCTCGCGCTGCTTTTTAATTGGAGTTTCACTTCCACAATCGGATAAGGCAGACTTTGTCTGCGAAAATGACTAAGCTTAACCAAGAATTGAAGAAAAACTTGTTGGCTATCGTATGGAAAAAGTGGTCGATCTTAATCGTTGGCAGAAGGAACACGTCAAAACAGAGCAAGACTTAAAGCACCTGTTTTCTGAAGTAAAAGCCAGCTATAGCAGTATGCCTTATCCGGAACTGGAGCTGCGCCTAGAGTTGCTTCGTACCCTCAAATATGAACTCTTAGAGCGCAAGCAAATGTTAGTCGATGCGCTGCACCAAGATTATGGATACCGCAGTGAGTTTGACAGTTTGATTTGTGATTTACTGCCTGCAATTGCCCATATTAACTACACCATCAAGCATCTTAAGAGGTGGCTCAAGCCTAGTAAAAGAAAGGCGGGTTTATTACTGTTCCCTTCAAAAGTTATGATCAATTATCAGCCTCTAGGTGTTGTGGGGGTTATGGTGCCTTGGAACTTTCCGATCGTGTTGAGCATTGCCCCGATCGTGACGGCTATTGCTGCGGGCAACCGGGTCATGGTGAAACTTAGTGAACATACGCCAAACACCAACCAGGTGCTGAGTGACCTATTTTCTGAAGTAGGGGAGCATGTGTATCCAGTTGAAGGAGAAGCAGAAATATCACGGTACTTTAGCGCGCTACCTTTTGATCACCTGATTTTTACTGGATCAACAAAGATAGGAAGGCTCGTTGCTGCTGAAGCGGCTAAAAACCTGACGCCAGTGACTTTAGAGCTTGGAGGAAAATCTCCGGTTATTGTTGGTAGCGATGCGGATATTGGCAAGGCGGTAGATGCAATTTTACTCGGCAAATCCATAAATGCAGGACAAATTTGTGTCGCACCTGATTATGTTTTGGTTCCTCAGGGCAAAGAGCTGCAGTTCATTGAGCGATATTTAGAACATTTCTATCGGCTCTATGTAAAAGAAGGGAGTTTAGAGTCTTCAACATCGATCGTTAGTGAAGCTCAATACCAAAGATTACAACACTATTTGCACGACGCAAAAAGTCTAGGTGGGACAATTCACACCATCGATTTTTTAGAGCTAGAGACTAGACAAATGGCTCCGCAGTTAGTGACAGGTGTTTCTGATAAGATGCTTCTTATGCAAGAAGAAATTTTTGGCCCAATATTGCCAATTATCGGTTATCGCCATCTCAACGAAGTCTTTGCCTTTATTAACGCTAGACCAAGGCCATTGGCTTTGTACTTGATGTCAAACGACAAAATTTTGCAGCACCAAGTCATTGAACAAACTCATAGTGGTGGTGTAGTGGTCAATGACACCCTGCTGCATGTGGCAGCAGAGGATGCGCCATTCGGCGGAATAGGTGAGTCAGGGATCGGACAATATCACGGAGAAGAAGGCTTTCGTACTTTCTCTAAAGCCAAGACGGTCCTCTATTCCCCCACTTGGTTGCCGCGGAGTTATCTGCTGCTAAAATATCGTAAGTTAGCTGTAGCGTTACTTGGACACTTGCTTCTGCGCTAAATTGACAGCGCATCAAATCGCTGCTTTACGAAATCTATAAAAACCCTCAAGCGTTTGGGTTGGTATCTGTCTCGATGATAAATAGCAGAGAAATCTACACTAGGGATAGACCAATCATCGAATACTTCGACTAGTTCTCTTTTCTCTAGCTCCGCTCGACAGTAAATGGCAGGGACTCGAATAATGCCTTGGTGATTCAATGCGCCTTTTACCAAAACACGTCCATTTTTACATTGCAAATGTCCATGAATGGCGATCTCAGTCTTGTCTCTGGTGGTTTTATGGTTGAACCCCCAACGTTTGACTGAACCGGTTAGGCATTGATGCTGAGTAAGCTCTTTGGGGTGCGAAGGTTGACCATGAACATCTAGATATTGTGGGCTTGCTAGCGTACTCATCTCTATAGTCATTAATTTTCGAGCAACAAAGCCAGAGTCATCCAAACGTCCCATACGAAAGGCGATGTCAAAATCTTCTTCCAGTAAGTCGACTCTATGGCTGCTAAAGTCAAGATTAACCTGTGTATTTGGGTACTGCATCATGAAGTCGTAAGTGATCTGTGCAATCAGTTCTTCCCCTAGATAGCCGCCAACACAGTTAACCCCAATTTCACCTTGAACTTCCTCCACATCATCGACGGCGGCTAATATAGCTTGATCAATACCCGCTAGGGCCTTCTCACACTGCAAATAGAATCGTTTTCCTGCGTCAGTGAGTTTTAAGCTGCGGGTAGTGCGGATTAGCAACGTTACCTTCATTTGCTTCTCTAGGTTGCTTATTTGGCGTGAAACGTGCGAACGCGACACATATAGCGCCTCAGCTGCTTTGGTAAAATTGCCAAGCTGGGCAATTAAAACAAATGAGCGCACATCTGCGAGGTTAACGTGATTCAGCATCTTAGAGTCCATCAATTGGTTTGTTCTTATTGTTGCAATATAACAACAGTGTTTCAACTGAAGTGATATATATCAACAAAGTCTTTTTTCTTAATATACCTCCATCGCAGCAAAACACGCTGTATCTCAATCCAAATCAGAGGAATTATTAAGATGAAAAAACTTATTGTAATCACAGGTGCTAGTTCAGGTATTGGTGAAGCTATCGCGCGTCGTTTAAGCAACGAAGGTCATCCTCTACTTCTGTTAGCTCGTCGTGTTGAGCGCCTTGAGGCACTAGACCTTCCAAACACCATGTGTGAGCAAGTCGATGTAACAGATAAAGCGACCTTCGAAGCAGCAATTGCCAAAGCAGAAGCGAAGTTTGGCCCAGTTGATGGCTTGGTGAACAATGCGGGCGTGATGTTACTTGGTCAAATCGATACTCAAGATGCTAACGAATGGAAGCGTATGTTTGATGTGAATGTTATCGGCCTGTTAAACGGCATGCAGGCAGTGCTAGCTCCAATGATGTCGCGCAATAGCGGTACGATTATTAACATCAGCTCAATCGCTGGTAAGAAGACATTCCCTAATCATGCGGCTTACTGCGGTACCAAATTTGCGGTGCACGCGATTTCTGAAAACGTTCGAGAAGAAGTGGCCGCTTCTAATGTTCGCGTGACGACCATCGCACCAGGAGCGGTAGAAACAGAGCTGCTATCGCATACAACTTCTCAAGAGATCAAAGATGGTTACGATGATTGGAAAGTCGATATGGGTGGTGTGCTAGCAGCTGATGATGTGGCTCGTGCAGTAGAGTTTGCCTACAACCAACCGCAAAATGTGTGTGTGCGTGAAATTGCTCTAGCGCCGACCAAGCAACAGCCATAATCAAATACGATGTAAGAATCAGACTCTAGTACTTGCTAGGGTCTTTTTTTGCTTTAAATACATACTGGTTGACATGTCCAGTATGAAATTAATGCCTTATTGTTGGTTTTCATATTTGATTTCTTATTTTATGACATGCATTTATGTTTCAGATTTGATTTATGTAGTAGGATAGCCGCGCGCGGATACGGTTGCATATATAAATTGTGCAGTTCTGATCTTTAAATTTTCGTATAAACAGCTATAACTCATATAAGCGATAATTTGCATAAGGTTCAATAATGGCGGAAGTCGTAGAAAAACAAAATCTAGAAGGCGATGAGAATCAGCCTTGCCAAACCTCACAGCAAACAGTTGATGTTCCCCAAGATAAACAGCAAGACACAGGGGAAATGTCGACATCTATTCGTTATGGTGAAGACGCTTTTCTTGAGGTGATGCCACTATGTGAAGTTGCGTGTATCGTTACGACTCCAACAGGCAAAATCCTAAAATGCAAAACGAAATACGTTGGTTTGCATTCAAATAACGTCCTTCTACTAGAAATGCCGACAATCTCCCCTAAAGAAAAGTCTCAATTTATGCAGCGAGGCTATTCGATTAAAGCATGTGTTATCTCTTCAAAAGGGGAAGGTGCGCGAGTTTACTTTAAAACCAACATCGAATACGTCCTGTCTGGTGGTAGTAATGACCTATTGTTAGTTACTTTGCCGAAGGCTACCCAAGTTGTTGTCGGACTACGCGAAAGTGCACGTCTTGAGATCGGTTTGAAGGGCATTTTGGCTCCTTCAGATCAAAAGTACCCTTGTCAAATCAGAGATATCTCTCAACATGGTTGTCTTATTGTTATCGAACGGGGTAACAGCAATTATCGAGTTGGGTCACTCATTGCTCTTAAAATCACTGCTTACGATCAAGAGAAAGATGCAATAGATGAAACACTCCAAGCCGTGGTGAAAAATGTCAGTAAAACTGGTCGTTACATCAAGTATGGCGTTAAGTTTGAAGATGAGAGCTTAGATTATGTGAATGCGTTGATCGAAGGTCTAAACTTCTGCTCTATCCAACAAAAGTTTACTTTGTAGTCGCTCTCTGATTGTCACATGAAGTCGGAATTCTTGAGTATACTTAACAAGAAGACATCATGATATTGAGAGGAATGCGCATATGGAATTACGTAATGAACGTGGTGAAGTCACTCAAGTCGCGGACAATCTCACCATTAAAGAAGTGTTAGAGATGGGCTACTCCATAGACCTTTGTGATGAAGCATTTGATCCGAATGAACATTGGGTTGCGAGTGCAGAGCAAAAGAGGCGTGGAGAAGTTCCAGAGAGCTGATATTTAGCGAATAAAAAATCCGAGCTTAGCTCGGATTTTTAATGTGGACAAAGGAATTAGAAACCTTTTATGTTCTCTGCTTCAAGTTCAGTAAAGTATTTTACAGTCTTCACTTTTAACTCTTGAGTTGCTGGCTCGTCACATACGATTACTGACTTAGGATGTAGTTGCAGTGCAGATACCGTCCATAGGTGGTTTACGCTACCTTCCACTGCTGCTTCCAGTGCTAGTGCTTTGTTGTGACCTGTAACGAGGATCATGATCTCTTCAGCATCAAGAAGCGTACCTACACCAATTGTTAGAGCGTATTTTGGTACTTGATTGATATCGCCATCGAAGAAACGAGAGTTAGCGATACGAGTATCTTCCGTTAGTGTTTTAATACGTGTGCGTGAAGATAAAGAAGACGCTGGTTCGTTGAAAGCGATGTGACCGTCGTTACCTACACCACCCATGAATAGGTTGATCTTGCCGTAAGACTTGATTTTGTCTTCGTAGCGCTGACATTCTTCTTCGTTATTTTGCGCATTGCCGTCAAGAAGGTTGATGTTTTCTTCTTGAATATCAATGTGATTGAAGAAGTTGTTGTACATGAAAGAGCGGTATGATTCAGGGTGATCCGCAGGGATGCCAATGTACTCATCCATGTTAAATGTTACTACGTGCTTAAAGCTAACTTCGCCAGCTTTATGCAGTTCGATAAGCGCCTTGTAAGTAGTTAAAGGTGTACCACCTGTAGGTAGACCTAGAACAAAAGGACGCTCTGCTGTAGGTTTGAAATCGTTAATACGTTTAACAATGTGTGCTGCTGCCCACTTACCTACTTGTGCTGCTTGATTTAACGGGATAAGTCTCATTTTTTGCCCCTAGTATTGGAATTTATGATGCTCTGAAACATTAATTCGCATTATAAAATAAGTTCACTGCAACTGCTATTGTTTTCGGTCAATTTTTCTCGATTTCTTGCTAGTGTCTTATAAGTTGGCTACGTGTATTCGATTGCGTTGACTAAAATAGTAGTAGTACTGGCAACAAATAGGTGTAAATTTTAACGACTAAAATAAGATGCCAGAGTAATCTAAGCAGGGATTAGCAGCGACGTTGTGAAGCAGATACCACCCTTATACTGATGGCGTAACGGCTGATCGCCTTTCTAGGTTAAGATGGAGCGCTCAACCATTTAGTTTATGTGCCGATACTACTGTTAGTGGCACCTAAAGGAAGTAAAAGAAGAACGAATGAATATAATGGGGATCGCCATTGGGGCGACAGGCTTGCTGCTTCTCTGCATGTTTATGTGGATGCTAGCTCTATCTTTGCGTAAGAAGCGTCTTGAACAAGAGCGCAAAGAACGTGAAATCGCTTATCGTAAAGCGATGGAAAAGAACCGTAAGCAGGAACAAGAAGAGCGAGTGATACAAGCGGAAGGGGGTCATGTTCCCACTATCTTGTATCTAGCAAAAGAAGCTGAAAGAACAAGACCACAGGAAGCGGTCTACTGGTATACCAAAGCTGCGAGACTTGATAACGTCACTGGAATGTACGGTGTGGTGCGGATTAGTAACAAGATGAAGCAGGATCTTGTGCTTAAGGAGCAAGCAAAGTTTTGGCAGGTTTGTATATCTGCTGTTGAAGGAAGCTTACCGCATCAATTCGAAATGGCAAAAGCTCTATTTACTGGGCGTGGTACAGAAATCAATTTGCCAAAAGCGCTCTCTATAATGGAGTCAGCGGCTGAGCAAAATCATTTAGACGCTTTGATCTTTCTAGGCGACTGGTATATTGCTGGTAATAATCCAGAGAAGAACCCACAGAAATCGACAGAGTGTTACCACCGTGCGGCTGAACTTAGAAGCAATGAAGGCCGGATGAAACTAGGCATCAACTATATTCAAGGCCGAGGGGTTGCCAGTAATTTTGAGCGTGGTGTCTATTGGCTAGAACGTGCCGCAGAAAAAGGCCACCTTGAAGCTATGTACAAGCTCGGTGAGACTTGGATGGAAAACAAGCCCAATGGTAATGCATTGGCTTACATCTGGTTGTTCTTGGCAGGGCAACTAGGACATGAACCAGCGAGACAGCTGCGTGATCAAGTGGCCTTAAACATAGGCGTGGATACGGTTGTTGGATTACAAAGTTTGGCTAAGCCAATGGTCAAGAAAATTCGTGATAATAAAGTAAGCAAGCACTCGATCATTAAGGCGTTGAATAAACTTTATAAGCGTTCCATTCCAACCGATGAGGTAAGTAATATTACCGCAGCTCCAGCGGCGACCACTTCAGATACGATTTTGGAAGAAGCCTCTGCACCTGCAGAGCCTGAGGTGGTTGAAAATAAAGTTGACTACTCTCAATCCCCAATGGATAAGCAATAAAAAATGGCCTCGTTAATTACGAGGCCATTTTTCTTAATGCGTTCAAAAACTACTGTCTAGCTTGTTTTTGTTTCGCTTTACATACCGCGGCAGTAAACACTACATCAGTCGAACTATTGAGCGCTGTTTCTGCTGAATCTTGTACAACACCAATAATGAAGCCAACAGCGACAACCTGCATAGCGATTTCATTTGGAATGCCAAATAGTCCACAAGCTAATGGAATCAAAAGTAGAGAGCCACCCGCGACACCTGATGCTCCACATGCGGATACCGCGGCAACAATACTAAGCAGCAATGCGGTAAGCAGATCAACTTCAATACCCATAGTGTGAACAGCGGCAAGCGTCAGGGTTGTGATCGTAATTGCAGCACCAGCCATGTTAATGGTCGCACCTAGTGGAATAGAGACTGAGTAAGTATCTTCATCCAGCTTTAACTTCTCACACAGTGCCATGTTCACAGGGATGTTTGCAGCACTTGAACGTGTAAAGAATGCGGTTACACCACTTTCACGAATACACTGAAGAACAAGTGGGTATGGGTTTTCACCTGTTTTAACCAATACAATGATTGGGTTAACAACAAGTGCAATGATTGCCATTGAGCTTAAAAGAACAGCCAGTAGCTGAGCGTAACCAGCTAATGCTTCGAAACCCGTTGTTGCCAGTGTTGAAGCAACAAGACCAAAGATACCAAATGGTGCTAGGCGGATGATAAAGCGTACAATTTGAGAAACGCCATGGCTTAAATCTTCAAATACCGCTTTTGTCGTACCAGAAGCATGGTGCAGCGCTAAACCTAGACCGATAGCCCAAGCAAGAATACCAATGTAGTTAGCACTCATAAGTGCGTTGACTGGGTTGTCGACAAGCTTAAACAGTAGTGTGTTAAGTACTTCAGCAATACCTTGTGGAGGTGTTGCCCCTTCAGCACCAGAAACAAGTGTCAATGTGGTTGGGAATAAAAAGCTAAGTACGACTGCGGTTAGAGCCGCAGTAAAAGTACCGAAAAGGTAAAGAACCACAATTGGGCGCATGTAGGTATGCTGGTTTTTTTTCTGGTTGGCAATCGATGCTGCAACCAAAATGAAAACGAGAATAGGTGCTACTGCTTTTAGTGCCCCGACAAATAGGCTTCCAAGTAAACCAACACTTTGTGCGTGCTCTGGAGAGACTGTCGCTAAACCTACACCAAGAATGATGCCGGCTAGGATCTGCAAAACCAGATTGCCACGTGCAAAGCGTGCAATAAGAGAGTTGTGTTGCATAGTTATCCCTGCAATGAATAGTTTTATAAATTTATAGTAATTTCAGTTATTGCAAACTGAGACAGACATACTAGCGACTTGAAACATTGTGTCTAGAATTAATTGAAAATTAGCATTAAAAATTAACCATAATCGGTTTTTGTGAATTTTATGTTTTAAAGTTGTATTTTGTGGGTAACAAAAAAGGGGCGAGCGCCCCTTCTATTACTGAATGAGAATGACTTTAATAGCCGTTACTGTGTTTCTGATTGCGGCTAGCATTTTGCACTTTTTTATAAAACTTGGTCTGCTTTTTAAAAGAGGCACGTTTTTCAGCGATGGTGGCACTGTTATGACGTTGCTCTCGCAGTAGTTTCAAATAGTTCTTAAGTCGTCTCTCTTCCAATTCCCCAGAGTCGATAGCCTCTCTTACTCGGCAGTTTGGTTCGTCCTGATGTTGGCAATCCGAAAATCGGCATTGCGCTGCCAAAGACTCTACGTCAGAGAAGGTTTCAGCCACTCCGTCTGCACAATCTATCAGTTGCAATTCACGCATTCCGGGTGTGTCGATCAAGACGGCTCCTGTAGGCATAAAGTGCATTGAACGGCTTGTCGTCGTATGGCGCCCCTTGCTGTCATCTTCTCTGATCCCACCAGTGAGCTGAATTTGATCTCGTAGCAAGGTGTTAACCAACGTTGACTTGCCTACCCCTGACGAACCCATGAAAGCGACAGTTTTTCCTGTTTGACACCATGGCAAAAGCCTTTCGCAATGTGACGTATCAAGCGCATTAACACATTCGATCATCAACAATGGGTCTAGCTGCTGTACTTGTCTTTTCTTGTCATCAGCATCGCTGGCTAAGTCAGCTTTGGTCAGAACAATAACAGGCTCAACATCGGCTTCATGTGCAATGGCGAGGTAACGCTCAATTCGACTGAGATTAAAATCATCATTCAGTGAGCAAACAATAAACAAGGTAGTGACATTAGAAGCAATGAGCTGCTTGTTGACTTTGCTACCTGCCGCTTTGCGATGGAACAAGGATTGCCTGTCTAAAAGTCTAATAAAGTGCTGATTGCTGTCGATCAGAACCCAGTCACCAACCGTCATAGTGGGTAGTGATTTATGGATCTCTAATGGAAACTCACACGATTCGTTCAACAGCTTATAGCCACTGCGATGATGCTCGGTAACGCGAGCGGCGGTGAACTGTTGCTCTAAATCTTCTAGTGTTAACTGTTGTTGAAATAGGTTGTTCCAGCCAAGTGTCGTTAAGGACATTGGTTTTTGTGCTTTGGTATTCATAGTTGCCCCAAGCTTACAGATATCTGTATCTATAGAAATTCGCTAGGGTCTTTAGACCCCGGTTTAGGTAACACCGGGCAAAGGAAGGGGAGAAGCGGGTTGTTAAAGTGGCTTCACCAATTTTGCCGGGTGGGTTTCAAGTACAATCATCGTATCCTCCTATGGACGTATTTAAGTTTACGCAGGTTATCATAGCAAAAGAGGTGAACATTTGCCCACCTCCCATAGCTAAATTATTGCTTAGTGGTGGTGTTTCATCCCACTCATCACTTTCTTAATAGGTGCAGTGATAGTTTGTTGGTCACCATTAGCAAAGTTGAGTTGCACTTTGATGTTATCGCCTTCAGCAAAAGGTTTAGTGAGGTTGAATAGCATAATATGTAAGCTGCCAGGCTTCAGCACGGCAGTCCCATTTGCAGGGATGGTAATTTGCTCAACTTGGCGCATTTTCATCACATCGCCATCTTTGATCACATCGTGAAGCTCGACTTTACCTGCCGCATCTGTGCTAGCGGAAACTAGGTAACGATCTTTATCGCTATGGTTCATAAACTCACCAAACACGGCACTGGTTGCGGCATTTGGTGGTGTAGCACGAGCGTATGTACCATGAGCCATGATATCCGAGTTTGCATAAGCCAAAGGGCTCAATGCCAATGAGGCTAAAAGGAGGGCTTTAAGTTTCATCCTGACTATCCTTCTGATGTAATAGTTTTAAAGGTTTCAACCAGCGGTGCTGGTGTGAGTGTATGTGGCACTTTTGTTATCAATGTGCCATCTGGTTTGAGGAAATAGAAATAGGAGCTGTGATCCAGCGTATATTTCAATTCAGAGTTTTCTAACTCGGTTTTACGGAAAATCACGCCATACTTATGGGCAAGAGGAGTTGTTACCTCTAAAGGCGCTGAAAGCCCTTCGATCATCGGGTGGAAGTATTGGGCATATTTGTAAGAGTCAGCAGCAGCATCGCGCTCCGGGTCAAGAGAGATAAACACTGGGCGGAAGTGGCTTTTCGTCTCTTCATCAATTTGGTTTAGTGCTCCGGCTAGCATGGCTAAAGAAGTAGGGCATACATCCGGACAACGAGTAAACCCAAAGTAAACGACCCTAATGCGCTTGTCCTGAGGATCGAACAGTGACACGGCTTTGTTATCTTCGCCAAACAGCGTAATGCTAGAAGTTTCCTGAGGTACAGGAGTATCGCTACTTTGATGATCGAGATAGCTCTTCAGTCCAAAGCCGATTACAAAGGCAGCGACTAAGATTAATGACCAGTTCCTACTCATTGTTCCATCCTTATTGATGTGTTGATCGATTGTTTGCCGTCTGTGATGGTGCCATACCAAGTCATAGAGTCTTCTGTACACACTGGTAGAATAACTTCACCAGTAAAGTTTCCTGAGTCAGATTTGTCGAACTTAAACACAGCGGTCCCCATCTCCATCTCATAACCTTTCAATGTCATTATAAGGCTGTCGCTGTTGGCGTTTTCCCAGTTAACCGTCACTCGCGTTGGGACAAGTGGGTGACTGATGTCTTTGTTAGCTTGAACAGAGATAGTATCTTGTTGGCACTGGCTAGTCGTAATCAGGCAGTAGTCATTTAGAGATACCTGTTGGCTTGTGGATTGATACCACTTTACAATATCACTGGCAAAGAAGCCGGCACCTAACGCCACGGCAGTGAGAAGAAACTTTGCATAGCTGGGCATAACATCTATCCCGAGAGTTAAAAAAGAGCGCAATGCTAGCACATAGCACTCTATATCTATGAGATAACAAGTAAAATTGTGCTCAGCGTCAAGTCCACTTTAACGATTTCGATGAATGCCATAGATAGCATGGTCTAAAATGCGTTCACCGATTTTTTCTTGATTGGTGAGCACGCCTTCCAGAGTCATTCCCACTCTTTCTGCCACATTACGGCTAGCTTGGTTTTCGACCGCTGCTGAAAGTTGGACCTTTTCAATATTCAACTCATTAAAAGCAAAGTCAATAAGATGCTTGACTACGCGAGTGATGATTCCTTTGCCTTGATGGTGTTTTGATAGCCAATAGCCTATTTCTAGGCATTGCCTGTCATAGTCAATATTAAAGCAGCTACAGTTTCCAACGATTTCTCCGCGGTACACAATTGCGCATGTAATGGTCTTTCCTTCCGCGTACTCATGCAGCACTCGTTGTACAAACAGACGAAAATCTTGCTTAGTTGTACAATGGGGTGGCCATGCAAGCCATTGGGATAAATAGTCAATTTGGTCGGTTACTAAATCACTGTATTTGGCAGCGAAGGACTCTTGAACTAGTGCGATGGAAATATCGTCATCCACTTTCTTCGTAAACATAGTCTATTCCTTGCATATATTGTTTAAACCAACCTAACAGACTATAAAGGTGATGGCTAGATTAATTAAATGCAAAAAGAGTTTGATTTCTAGCACGAAAAATACGCACTACGTTGCACGCTTCACAATTCTGTTAATAACCATTCATAATTTATGGTTTATAGATGGCACTTTCGTTTACCCTGCCGTGCATAAAAATTATTTATAAATGACTATAGCGTTAGTATGGAAGTGCCCCAAGACGATGTTAGCGTAGATCTACGTCGTGTATTATTTGAAATTGCCTATGCTCTGGATGCCGTAGGTGTTGATGATATTTATCATGGACATAGAGTCGCTTACATAGCCTTTCGCTGTGCTCAGCGTTTAGGTTGGAATGAAGATAGATGCCAAACCATCTTCTCACTTGGTCTGATTCATGACTGTGGTGTATCTGAAAGTGCTGAAGTGGGAGAGTTACTAACTGCACTTGCCCCAAGGAATACACGCAAACACTGCGTCAAAGGTTATGAGCTGCTGAAAGCTTGTCGCCCATTATCAGAGCTTGCAATGCCTATTTTGCTCCACCACACTTGGTGGCGGGAGCTAAAAAGCAATCATGCCGTTAGTGAAGAAATTAAGCAGTATGCTACCTTACTGTTCCTTGCTGATCGTCTCGATTACTTGCATGGAAACTATGGGCTAGATTCTTATGGCAATATTACCGAAGCCAGTAAGAAAAGTATTATCGGTGAGCTACAAGCTAACTCTGGCACCATGTTTGAGCCTACTCAAGTTCTCTACATGAGTGAGTTGATAGAGTGCGATGATTTCTGGTTCTCGATGGAAGCGAGATATATTGAGAGCTTGTCTTATACCTTCACGCCACTTTACCGTAATCCGATTGGCTTAGATGAATCGATTGAAGTAGCGGAGTTGTTTGCTCAGATTGTCGATGCGAAAAGCTCATTTACCTATCAGCACTCATTGCATGTTGCTCAGCTCGCCGAGTTTTTTGCTCGTAAGCTTGGTTATTCTGAACGAGCTCGAAAAATGCTCTATCTCTCAGGGTTGATCCACGATATTGGAAAGCTTAAAACACCGAGCGCAATACTGCATAAACCTGCTCAGCTATCGAATGAGGAGTATGCGTGTATTCGTCGTCATGCTACAGACTCACGTCACGCAATACAGCGAATGTTTATCAATCAGCAGATAGTTGAATGGGCTTCAAATCATCATGAGCGACTTGATGGTTCAGGTTATCCGTTGGGGTTAGCCGCTCCTCAATTAGATGAGCCAAGCCGATTAATTGCGGTAACCGATGTTTTTCAAGCGCTTACTCAGTCGCGTCCCTATCGAGAGGGGCTTCCGTTAGAGGAAGCGATTAAGATCATCGAAGACATGGTTAATCTCAATCAGCTCGATCGTAAAGTATTTGAATGTTTGGTAGAGAATGCAGACGAGTGTTACCGTATTTCGACAGGCCAAGAAAGCAAAAAGCCAGTACTTGCATAGTACTGGCCTCTAGAGTCGGCAGAGCCTAAAATTATTACTGGTTCACAAATTCTTTAAAGCGAGCTTGAGTTTCAGCATCTGCTTTGCCGTACCAGAAATGCAGCATTTCTTCTGCAGTGTTATCGCCAGCTTTTACAGGTTTACCGTTAACCTGTGCTGGTAAAGTAACTGGCACAACCGCCGCTGTTGAAACTGCTGCGACACCACCACGACGATTATACTCAGCCAATTCGATTTTGTGGTTACGACCGATTTGCATCCCGTCTTTAACCAACTTGTCTTGCTTCATCTCGATCGCTTGACCGTTTTCATCTTTTAAAGACCATTCTAAGTTACGAATCTTCTTTGAACCTTCGTGCTCATTGCGATACTTCGGTAAGTCAAATTCCAGTTCTTGGTCAGCCACATTGAACGTGCCGATGATCGGATCACTTTCGAGGATGATACGATCTTTACCTTGGTCGAAATACGGTTGGTAAGTGAACAGGATTTGGTTTTCTCCATTCGGTAACGTAAGCGTTTTGGATGAAAAGAAGCTGCCTGATAGCTCAGGCTTTGCATCGTTCACCACTAAGACGTCGATAGTTTCTGGAATCGAGATAGTAACGTCAGCAGCGGCTAGACCACTGGTACCTAAAGCGATTGCAGCAAGTAATGTTGTTTTTATTTTCATTTTTGGTTCCTAATAAACAGGCACTTAAACTGCAAAGAGAGTGCCTAGCTCGCCGCATGATTTCAAGATGCGAATGTAAGAAGTTTGAAAAATTCATCAAATCTTAATTAGTGCTCACGTTAATGTGGCACGCCAGTTTATAAATTTGAGCTATCTTTCACGGTAATCTGGATAATAACTAGACTATATTAACTAGGTGTTCAATGAATCAGGAGGATAACGCTATGGCATATACCGATATGTTAGACAGCAGACTAGTGTTGTCGCCATGGTATAACGTTGATTACACCCTTTCCCTGCTCAACAAAGAAACGACTCTTCGTTAATGACCTTAAGGTGCTTTCAGCGCCTAAAAAATCTTAATCAAAATCAATATTACCCGCGATTAATTGCAGCGGGGGACGAGATCTATTTAAAGGACATTAATGATGAAACGTATTCCAGAACCTTTCCGTATCAAAATGGTTGAGCCGATCAAAATGACGACGTATGACGATCGAGTTGACGCGTTAAATGAAGCAGGATTAAACCCTTTCTTACTCAGAAGTGACGATGTGTACATTGATTTGTTGACCGATTCAGGTACCGGAGCGATGAGTGATAATCAGTGGGCTGGCTTAATGATGGGGGATGAGTCTTATGCAGGTAGCCGAAACTACTACAACCTATGCGCAGCGGTAGAACATTTCTTTGGTTATAAACTCACCGTGCCTGCGCACCAAGGACGTGGTGCTGAACAAATTCTATTTCCTGCACTCATTGAGCGAATGAAAGCCGTTCGCGGGGGAACAGAGCCAGTTTTCATTTCGAACTATCACTTTGACACTACGGCTGGTCACATTGAGCTCAACGGCGGGAAGGCTATCAACGTGGTGGATAAACACGCTTTTGATACGACAACACCTTACGATTGGAAGGGCAACTTTGATTTAGACAAATTGCAATCAACGATTGAGGCGCACGGCTCAGAAAACATCTGCGCCATTATCACCACCGTGACGTGTAATAGTTCTGGTGGTCAGCCAGTTTCAATGGAAAACATGCGTGCCGTGTATGAGATTGCAACCAAAAACGATATTCCGGTTGTGATTGATTCTGCGCGTTACTGCGAAAATGCCTATTTCATCAAACAGCGCGAAGCGGGCTATCAAGATAAATCTATCTTAGAAATTATTCGCGAGATGTACCAATATGGTGACATGCTCACCATGTCAGCGAAGAAAGACCCTATGGTCAACATCGGCGGTCTCTGTTGTATCCGCGATCATGAAGAACTGTTTCAAGCGGTTCAGACACGCTGCGTACCGATGGAGGGTTTTGTGACCTATGGAGGTATGGCGGGGCGCGATATGGAAGCGCTTGCTCGTGGTTTGTACGAAGGCGCGGATGAAGACTACTTGCATTACCGAATCAGTCAAGTGGAGTATCTCGGTGAGCGCTTAAGAGAAGGTGGGATCCCTATTCAATATCCAACAGGTGGACACGCAGTGTTTGTTGATGCGGCAAAAATTCTACCTCATATCCCTGCTGACGAATTCCCTGCCCAGGTGCTGTGTAATGCGTTGTATCTAGAAGCGGGTATTCGAGCAGTAGAGATAGGCTCACTGCTTCTGGGTAGAGACCCTGAAACAGGTAAACAGAAAGCATCGGAGCTAGAACTGATGCGGCTCACCATACCAAGACGTGTCTATACTAATGATCACATGGACTATATTGCCGATGCAATCATCGCTTTAAAAGAGCGTGCGCACGAGCTAAAAGGGCTGACATTTGATTACGAGCCGCCGGTACTTCGTCATTTCACGGCGCGTTTTAAGTCCAAATAACCTGCTTTTACCGATATAAAAAACGTTAATGAAACTGCCACATCTTAATCGAGCTGTGGCAGTTTTCTATATTACTTATCATTGAATTTATAGCACTGATGTCTGTAAATAGTTGATTGATATGTCATTTGTACTAATGCGAATTGAATTTATAAATTTTGGCTCGATATCCACTTTAGAATGTAACAACTTAGCAACAACAAAATGATTTCTTATCGTCACTCGAAAATAGTCTTTATTTTTTTCTCCTAAAAAAAAGTCTCTTAAATACTTGAATGTGATGTTCTTTGATCCGTTGAAGAACAGATTTGACTCTGACTTTAGAGTGAACATACAAGGAATGAGAGAAATAGGTATGAATCGTATTACATTGTGCGCGGCGGGTATCGCATTAGCGATCTCAGGCACGACAATAGCGGCACCAACGGCTCCAAGTGTTGATGTATATGGCTCCAATAATCTTCAGTTTTCTAAGATTCAGTTAGCGATGGAGACGACGTCTGGTTACAACCAGATGGTTAAGTATTTCGATGAGGCGGATATTACCGTTAAGTTTAATCAGTGGAGTGGCACGACGGGTGACACATACAAGGTTTACTTTGATGGTGTACAAGTCGCAACAGGCCCAATTGCGGGCAGTCAAACTACAGCAAGCTTCAAATATGGTAAAGGCGGCCTTTATCAGATGACCATTGAAGCATGTGATGCAACGGGATGTAGCGTTAGCGCACCCGTTGAGGTGACTGTCGCTGATACCGATGGCTCTCATTTGAAGCCATTAGCGATGAACATCGACCCAAACAACAAATCTTACAACACAGATCCAAACACAGTTGTTGGTACCTACTTTGTAGAGTGGGGGATCTATGGCCGTGACTATACAGTCGATAATCTACCAGCAGACAACCTGACTCATATACTTTATGGCTTTATCCCAATTTGTGGACCGAATGAATCGGTTAAGTCGGTAGGCGGCAATAGTTACAATGCTTTGATGACAGCTTGTCAGGGAGTGCCTGATTATGAAGTTGTTATTCATGACCCTTGGGCAGCGTACCAGAAGAGCTTCCCTCAGGCAGGGCATGAATATAGCTCTCCTATCAAGGGCAACTACGCTATGTTGATGGCGCTTAAGCAGCGTAACCCAGATCTAAAAATCATCCCGTCAATCGGGGGGTGGACGCTTTCTGACCCATTTTTTGATTTTACCACTAAAGCTAACCGCGACACCTTTGTTGCGTCTGTTAAACGTTTCCTAAACACATGGAAATTTTACGATGGTGTCGATATTGACTGGGAATTCCCTGGCGGCGGCGGTGCGGCGGCTAATTTGGGTGATCCAGTCAATGATGGCCCAGCCTATATTGCATTGATGCAAGAGCTAAGAGCAATGCTTGATGAACTTGAAGCATCGACAGGCAGAACTTATGAACTCACCTCTGCCATCGGTGTGGGTTACGACAAGATTGAAGATGTGAACTATGCTGATGCGGTTCAATATATGGACTACATTTTCGCTATGACTTACGACTTCTACGGAGGTTGGAACAACGTTGTAGGTCATCAAACGGCGCTTTACTGTGGTAGCTTCATGCGTCCAGGTCAGTGTGATGGCACAGGTGTAGACGAAAATGGAGAACCGTATAAAGGTCCAGCTTACACGTCTGACAATGGTATTCAGCTTCTATTGGCACAAGGTGTACCTGCGAGCAAGCTAGTACTAGGTGCAGCAATGTATGGTCGAGGCTGGGAAGGCGTGACACCAGATACCTTATCGGATCCAACTGATCCAATGACAGGTGTCGGGAACGGTAAACTTAAAGGTTCAACCGCTCAAGGCGTATGGGAAGACGGTGTAATCGACTACAAAGGTGTGAAGTCTTTCATGCTTGGTGCTGATAATACAGGCATTAACGGCTTTGAGTATGGATATGATGCACAAGCTGAAGCCGCTTGGGTGTGGAACCGTACTACAGGGCAGTTAATTACTTTCGATGATGACCGCTCTGTAAAAGCCAAAGGGGCATATGTTCGTAATCTAGGTCTTGCAGGTTTGTTCTCATGGGAGATCGATGCAGATAACGGCGATATCCTTAATGCAATGCATGAAGGTTTAGCTGGTGGTCCACCAGTAAACCGTGCGCCTCAAGCAAGTGCTGGTGCGGATGTAACTGTCGTTGGCCCTGCAAGCGTCACTCTAGATGGTAGTGCATCAACGGACTCAGACGGTACGATTGCGAGCTATCAATGGACACAAGTCTTAGGAACGCCTGTGACACTTACAGGAGCTGATACCGCGAGTGCAAGCTTCGCTGTGGCTGAAGTCGCGCAGACAGAAACGCTTAGCTTCAAGCTTACAGTGACAGACAATGAAGGTGCGTCAGCTTCGGATACGGTTGTGGTTACCGTGAACTCGAAAGACGTTCCACCAGTGAATCAAGCGCCGGTAGCGGCAGTAACAGCGCCAGCAAATGTTAATGCGGGTGATGTTGTTGTGGTTGATGCCTCTTCTTCAACGGATGCTGACAACGATCCACTTACATACACTTGGGATGTACCAGCAGGTCTTAATGCAACAGTAAACGGTTCTAGTGTGACATTTACTGCGGCAGAATACACTGCGGACACATCACTTGCCTTTACTGTGACGGTTAGTGATGGAAAAGCAACGTCAACGGCTTCAGCGACCGTAGTCGTGGCTAAGAAATCATCAGGTGGAGAGCTGTGTAGCAACCTTTGGGTTGATACTGCGGTATACAACGGTGGTGACCAAGTTTCTTGGGCAGGTAAAGTTTGGGAAGCGAAATGGTGGACTCAAGGTGATAATCCATCACAGTCAGGCCAATGGGGCGTGTGGAAAGAAGTAGGTGCAGCGAATTGCCCTACTAACTAATACCATTCATTACTATGTAAAACTCTAACAAAAAGCCATTCGGGTTATCCGAATGGCTTTTTCCTATTGGTTTGAACTGAGTAACTAATTAACCGCTCTAACCTTGCCTTGTTTGAGGTTGGTTAGAACTTCAGACTTAGGACCATCGGCAATTACACATCCTTTTTCCATCACAATGACACGGTCTACTACATCAAGCATCGATGTTTTATGGGTAATTAAAATCAGTGTTTCACTCGACTTCAACTGCGAGAGTTGCTGCTTAATGTGCATTTCGGAGCGGTTATCCATTGCACTGGTTGGCTCATCCATAAGTAAAACTGGCGGGCGACCCAGTAAAGAGCGAGCAATAGCTACCGCCTGACGTTGACCACCAGAGAGTAACATACCACCTTCACCTACTTGGCGTTCAAGTCCGGCTGGATCTTGCTGAGTAAAAACTGTAACACCTGCTCGGTTAGCGGCGTCAAGCACATCTCTGTCATCGGCAAGAGGGCGACCTAACGTGATGTTGTCACGTATGCTGCCGTAAAAAAGCTGGCTATCTTGTGGCACACAACCAATATTTCTTCGGATATCAATATGGTGCAATTGGTCGATATCGGTATCATCGATACGAACATGACCTTCTGTTGGTTTATACAAGCCCATAATCAAACGTTCAAGGGTCGTTTTACCAGAGCCAATACGACCGATAATAGCCACTTTTTCACCGGGGTTGATTGTCAGGCTTAAATCTCGAATGGACGCGATTGGAGAGTCAGGGTAGTGGAACGTGACCTTATCCAATTCAATCTTACCGTGAACAATTGGGCGGTGAATATAGCGCTTGCCTTCTTCTTGTTCGTCCGGCATCGACATCACTTGCTCAATGATGGTCATTGACGACTTAGCTTGGTTATAGCGAGTAGAAAGTAAAGAGAGCTGAACCATAGGGCCGATTGCACGACCGCTGAGCATGGTCGCGGCGATAAGCCCACCCATGGTGAGTTCCCCTTCAGAGATCAAGTACACACCAAGAATAATCATACCTACGTTGGAAGCTTGCTGAACAAATCCCGCGGTGTTTTGGATGCCATCGGTGATACGTCGGCTTTTAATATTCCAGTTCGCCATGTGAGCGACCGCTTCTTCCCAGCGAAATTGGAACTGACTTTGTGCGCCAAAAAGTTTGACCGTTTCAAGGCCGGAGAGGCTTTCGATAAGGTTGGCGTATTTCTGGGAGGCTAAGCGCGAGCCCTCTTCGATGGTATGTCTCAGCGGTCCCTGAATTAAGGCTGAGTAAATCATCAAAATGAGCACACCGACTATAGGTACTATGACCAAATTCCCAGCCATTAACCAAATCAGGACTAAGAAGAGAATTGCAAAAGGTAAATCGATCAGTGAGCCGATGGTTGCTGAGGTGAAAAACTCGCGAATAGATTCAAATTCTTGAAGGTGACGAGCAAAAGCACCGACCGAAGCTGGTCGAGCTTCCATACGAATTCCCATTACTTTGCTAAACAGCTTAGATGAAATCAGTATGTCTGACTTCTTGCCCGCCACATCAATAAAGTAGCTACGCAATAGTTTAAGGGTTAGGTCAAAGAGGAAGATTACAAAAATACCGCTTGCCAGTACCCACAGCGTTTCAAATGCTAAGTTAGGCACCACCTTGTCATACACTAAGCGCGTAAACATAGGTGCTGCGACGGCGAATAGATTGATTAAGATGGATGCGATTAGAACATCGCGGTAGATCTTTTTCGATTGCCAAATGGTGCCCCAAAACCAGTGTCCTTCACGAGTCTTAAGTACCTCTGGGGAGCGCTCATCGTAGCGAAATTGCTTTTTTACCAGGAAATAGCGACCAATATACAGCTGCTCGAGTTCATCGAGTGGTATTGATATTGGGACCAATCCTGACTCGCCAGTTACAATTTCAGCTTCCGTCTTGTCGTCGTTGATGCTGTTAAGAACACAAGCATCACCGCTTTTAAGAATGAGTACTACTGGCAAGACAAGTTGAGAAATCTCTTTAATTGCAGCACGGTTTTCCTTTGCCACCAAACCCGCGCGCTCGGCGGAGCGAGGGAAAAGGAAAGGAGTAAGCTTACCGTCAGATAACGGTAAGCCATTAATTAGTGCCTCTGGTGAGTTTGCTAATCCATAGTATCGACTGACGTAGATAAGTGAATTTAATAGCGGATCCTGCATGCTATACCTTTTGTTATTTATTTATCTACGATGAAGCCTTGGAAGACTTCAATAAAGTGCTCAGAAAGGAAATCTAGCTGAGTCTGAGTCTCTACACGTGAAGCGATGGTCTTAATGCCCAAGTTATGCGCTGTTCTCGAAATAGAGGTCAGAGTAAATTTCTGCTTCTCATCATCCAAGTGGTGAGTATAGAGATAATCTAGCTTCACATACGCAGGACGGAACTCGTTGATGTAATCCAAAGATTGGAAGTTACGGCCATAGTTATCGACACCAAAGTCAGCCCCTGCGCCACGAACGGCATTACAGAATAAAGCAGTGTGGTGCGGTGAATTGATAAAGCAATTTTCAGGAATCTCAAAATGCAACAGCGAGGCAATCGATGAATGCTTATTGAGCAATTGTGTCACCCAGCGGATAAAGCTTGGTTGAGAAATACTGCTTTGCGCAATGTTGATGGCAACAGGTTCACTAAATTCGCCTGCTTCTAATCGATCAACAATCGCTTTGATCACATATTCATCAAATAGGTGGCTGGCATTGAGCTGCTCTAAAGCAAATAGGTATTGATTGGCACTGTATCGTTCGCCATCTTTCTCAATTGCAGAGAACACTTCACGGTGATATGGCTGACCCCAGCTATTATTTGCCGCCTGAAAACGGAAGCTAAACCAATCATTACTGATCGCTTCGTCCACCAATGTTTTCCACTGCTGTTTACCCATTAGGTTATCAGTGTCTTCTCCGGTCACATAACCATAGTTGAGCTCAGGATTAGATTTGGCATTGGCCAAAGCGTTATCAAGCATGGTGAGCAGTTCTGTCGAGCTTGTTGATGCCTTGTTGTAAACAACACCTAACGATAGATTTGCGGTAGCCATACCTGTTGGATCGGCGTTGATATCTTGCACGTATGTCACGATACTTTCGGCAATCAATTTGAGCTCAGAATCATCAACATTCGGTAAGATAAAGCCAAATTCCTCAGTTGAGATGCGTGCGAGAGTGACATCTGGAGATGACATTGACACCTTCAAATGATCGGCCAGTTCTCGAACCATGCCGTCACCTGCTTCATAGCCTTTATCATCATAAAGCTCACGGATAAAGCTAGCTTCGAGTATTGCTACACCGCCAATGCCACCTTCACCAATCCAAGAATTCAACTGGCTCATGTAGTACGCACGGTTACCAAGTTGAGATACTGGGTCAATGTAGGCGCGTTCACGAAGTTGCTGAGCTTCTTTTGCTTGTGCTTTGAATGACTTCTCAAGTTGGGCGGACATACTGTTGATGCCATCTACAACGTAAATTAAGTCTTGAGTTGCGGGCCTTGGCAATGGTTCGCCAAACTGATTGTTTGCGACTTGCTCCATTTTGCTTACGATGAGCTGCAAAGGGCGAAGTGCGCGTCGAAGGATAAATGAGATCGAGAATAAACCAATGAGCATGATCAGGCAGAATGCGATGACTAAACGTTCAAATGCAAGCCATAGCTGGGTGTAGGCATCCCCAGGGTGGCTGACAATTTCAACTTCAGCTAGCTGCATCCATCCACTGGTCACAACTCGTCGGTCATGTATCTTGTCGAACAGATTGAGGCGAGTGAACCATTTAGGTACGTTGTTTGGCTTAACCGGATATGAGCGCAGAATCTCGTCTCCGGTATCAAGGAAGATCAATCGTACGACCGAATAACTACTGCCATCAAACAAGGCATTAATGACCGATTCCACGGCAACCTGATCCTTGTTCTCCAAATACGGCGCGAGCGCTAGACCAACCGTATTGATGGTGTTGTTAACCTCGGAGCGCTGTTGTTGAATGAGGTTATTTCGAGTGGTGTTAAATTCGATGACAAACACCGAAATTAACAGCATCAAAATGACCGCAATCATACCCGCGACAAGTTGTTTATATAAAGTCATATTGCCTACTCATCATAATTGACTACTGGTTTGTTTAGTTTGAGCGATCTCTCGCGTGCACGGAGGTCATTCCATAAGCTTAACCTTGAAGACTTCCCTGCAAGTTGTCCTTGTTTCGACTTCATTAGCCACAGGTTTTTACCGTTAAAACTGTAGATCGGTAATAAATCTCGGCGTTTAGAGGCCCGTTTAATTTGTGGGTTAATGTTGTCGAGCAGAATCGGCTCTGCACTTGGCTTTGAGTAATAGGCTAAAACCATATGAAATTGATTTAATTCAATGGCTTTAACATACACCAAGCGGAGTTTTTTATCTGATACACCCAGTTCAAGAAGGGAAAAATACTTAGCGATTGTGAAGTCTTCACAGTCACCAGCATTGCTGCCAAGAAACTCCAAAGGAGTCGCCCAGTAGTCGTTTTTCCCCCACAGGTTAATATCGTTGACGAAATTGAGTTGATTAAAGAAGTTGTTTACTTTAGTCAGCTTATCTCGCTCTGGGATCGACTTATATTGCGCCATCTCTTTGCGCCATGTCTCAACACGCCGGCCTGCACGATCACCGTAGGTTTTTCGTACAGCATCAACCCACCGTTGCTCTTGAGTGTTAAGAGCAAATGACGTGGTTGTGGCTAACAGCAGTACAGCGAAAGCAATCAGGCCGTTGGCAAACAAGCGAACCTTCAAATTGTGTTCTCTGGCTGTTTATTAATCATACAATCTATTCCTTTAGAGCATTGTTTTGTGCGCTAAGAATTGGCTTAAGCAGGTACTCTAAAATGGTCCGCTTGCCAGTGATAATATCGACCGATGCGGTCATCCCAGGAATAATCGGGAGCGAGTTGTCTTTATCGAGACTTGTCTCTTTTGTCCGTACACGCACTAGATAGTAGCTATTGCCCTCTTCATCCGTTGTTGTATCGGCACTAATATGTTCTAGCGTGCCTTCTAAGCCGCCATATTTAGTAAAGTCGTAAGCACTAAACTTAACGATAGTGTGAAGATCTGGACGCAGAAACGCGATATCTTGCGGTGCGATTTTGGCTTCAACGAGTAGAGTGTCTTCACTTGGTACTATTTCAACAATATCCATACCGGGTTGGATAACCCCACCAACCGTGTTGACGTTGAGGGTTTTGACCGTACCCGTTACGGGAGAAGTGACTACTGTACGATTGACTCGGTCTTCTAGTCCCACGGTCGATTCTGTAAGAGAAGAGAGTTTGTCTTGTGCTTGGTTTAGCTTCTCTTGCTGCTCTGAGCGAAACTTCTGCGCTGCATCAATACGGCTTAGCATGGCTTCGCGAATTGCAGATCGAAGGACAGGAACCTTGAGCTCGCTGGAAGTCATCTCGCGTCTAGTGTCGTTGACCTGACGTTGAAGCTTGAGTAATTCAATTCGTGGTACAACACCTTCTTCAGCAAGTGGCTTGGTAATTTCTAGCTCTTTGTTTGCAAAGCGATAGCTCTCGCGTAAGTTTCTCACTCGCGCTTGGATTTCGACTAAATCTTGCTGTTTCTGTTTTACTTGCTGATCAAGAAGTGAGATCTGGTTACGGAGATTATTCAAATCTTGACGATACTCTGCGCGCTGGCGAGCAACTAGATTGGGTTGAGTTTCTTCGAGAACCGGTGGGAAGGCCAACTTGTTAAAGTTGAGTATCACGCTTTTCTGCCAATTGTTTTCATCAAAATTTTCATTGAGCTCCACACTAGTAATGGAAGCGGAAAGCTGTAAAACACTCGCGGTTAAGTTGGCGACCTGCTGCTCACGTTCTCGGTAATCGGAACGGAAACGCGTATCGTCAATGAGCAATAGCTGCTGGCCTTTTTCAACCTTTTGACCTTCACGGACAAGGATCTCTTTGACGAGACCACCTTCTAAGTTCTGCACAACCTGAATTTGAGAAGAAGGAACGACTTTACCCTGACCGACAGTGACTTTATCGATTTCTGCCCAAGATGCCCAAATAGCGGCAAGCACAAAAAAGACCACCATGACCCACAGCATCACACGAGCACTACTTGGTGTGTTTAGTAGGAGTGCCGCTGTTTTGTCGTCGACATAGTCCAGTTCGTTAGGAGTAAGCTTGTCATAACCGCTCTTACTCATGGGTAGTCCTTATTATATGGAGTTATTCTATTGATTTTATTACTCATGACTCAAAATGTTAAGGATTTGCTGTCAGATTTATCCTAGTAAAATAGTTAACTTAGATTTAATCGATGGTTTTTATAGAGTGTAGCGTTATCCGTTGCCTTGGGCTTGAGTTCTTATCATTAAGAGCGCACAATCGACAAAAAAATTTCGCCGAGGAGAAAAGATGGAACTTGATGATATTCGCCGCGAATACACAAAAGGTGGTTTGCGTAGAAAAGATTTGTTGTCAGACCCAGTTGCTCAGTTCAATTTGTGGTTGAAGCAAGCGATTGACGCCAAGCTCACAGATCCAACAGCAATGACTGTGGCAACTGTTGATGAGACAGGTCAGCCGTTCCAGCGAATCGTATTGTTAAAAAACGTCGATGAGCAAGGTTTTATTTTTTATACCAACTTAGGTAGTCGTAAGGCGCAACAGATTGAGCACAATGCTAAAGTGAGCCTTCATTTCCCTTGGCACCCGCTTGAGCGACAAGTCCATATTACGGGAGTTGCCGAAAAACTGAGTGCTGTCGAAAACATGAAGTACTTTTCTTCAAGGCCTAAATCAAGTCAACTTGCCGCTATCGCAAGTAAACAAAGCAGTCGCATTTCAGCACGTGGGGTATTGGAAGGTAAGTTCCTAGAGCTGAAAAAGAAATTTGAAGCGGGTGAAATCCCAGTACCAAGTTTCTGGGGAGGCTACCGCATTAAGCCAGAAAGCATTGAGTTCTGGCAAGGAGGGGAACATAGACTTCATGACCGCTTCTTGTTCTCTAAAGACCACGAAACGTGGCATATTGATCGCCTAGCTCCATAGTCAAAACGCCGCTTTATTAAGCGGCGTTTTCTGCATTAAGAGCTACGGATATTTGAGTTTTTAACAAGGTTTCTGGTATGTAGGATCCGTAGCCCTGCTCAAGTGCCAGATCGATAAGGTGAGCCTTAGAGTGCGCGCCAAATTTGTGCCGAAGCCTCACGACATAGCTTTCTAATGTTTTGATCGATATTTTCATTATTTTGGCGATGTAACTTGGCTTTTTACCATACAGCAATAGAAACAGTGCTTCAGACTCCCTTGAGGTCAGTTTATTGCTCAAGGTGCTTGTTGGTGGAGTGTCACCTGCTAAGGTTTCATTCGATGTGAGCCCAGTTGCGCGACATATCCAGTGGCTCACTTCTAAAATGGCGGTATTGGACAGCTCTTGGCCATAAAATATCGTGCCTTGTACCTGTCCATTGTCGTCTAGCCACGGGGTCTTAGTAAATATATGGGCACGCCAGCTACCATCAGGGTAGGGGTGAATGTCTAAGATCTTAAGCTGCGCTTTATTCTCAATAACGTATCGGTCTTGCTTAACAAAGTCAGCAGCACAACGAGAGGTTGGGCTTGGCATTTGGCTGTCAGATAAGCCAGTACACTGGCTAGATTGCGTGAAACCGATAAGTTTGGCGTAGGCTTCGTTAGCGTAAACAAAAACAGAATTGAGGTCTTTACAGCCCCAATAGCCGGGGAGTTGATTGAATAGAGAGGCTTGTTGTTCGTTCACTTATCAATATAAAACTTATAAAACAGAACGAATATCATATCAGATTTAAATATTCTGTACGATAAAAAATGCCAGGCATCTTACGATGACTGGCAAACACAAGAAATAATCTTGTCGACGTGTAGAAGAGGTTCTATGAACTCAGTGGTTCACTGAGTATAGACGTATCAAAAGATACTGAGTTAGGTAATACAACCTGACTCGTTAGTTATCATATCTCTTTGATAGTAATAAAAAAGGGGGGAAATCCCCCCTCTAAATTGATCAGTTGATGTCTCTGACTACGCGGAAGCCGAGATAATTTGCTGCTTCAAACGTTGACAAGTAGAGTTGCTTATCTGATGCCGCCATGTCTGGCGAGAAATTCCAAGCGCCACCTTTAGCAATGCCTTTAGGGCTACTCGTCCATTGCCAAACGTTACCCACTACATCGTAAAGACCTAATTGGTTCGGTTTAAAGGCACTGACTGGTGATGTGCTCGTGTTAGACCAAGGAGTACCACTCCAACCGGTATTGGCTTCACCAGAGATGAATGCGTCTCCCCACCAATACTTATCTTGGCTACCAGCGCGAGCTGCGACTTCCCATTCTTCTTCAGTAGGTAGACGATAAGCTGCTCCTGTCTGCTTACGTAGCCAATTAGCATACGACTTAGCATCGTTTTGGCTGACACAGACCACAGGAGAGTTAGGGTACTGCTTAAAGCCAGGATCACGCCAACTTGCTTTAGATACCGGAGTGACCTCACCATTCACAAGTGCAGTACAGGTGTTTTTAAGCTCTGCATCCGTTTGGTAATTGGTGTGCTCAACAAAGGTCGCAAATTGACTCACTGTGACCGGAGTCGCGCCAATACCGAAAGCATGATCAAGGAACACTTGCTTCGAGGCATTTTCACCCGTGAAGTATTTTCCTTGTAAAATAGCAATCATTTCAGGTGCTTGGCCATCATTTGCCATACCGTCAGCAAATTTACTGCCTGCTCGAAGTGGGTTGGACTTTTCTTTTAGAACCGCTCGAATTGCAGTGTCAGACTTGACCGAGACTTGCTGGGTAAATGCTTTGTAGCCCTCTTTTTGTACAGTAACGTCGTGAAGGCCGATAGGCAGCATAATTTCAACAGGTGTACTACCGTAGGAAACGCCATCGATATAAACACTGTCGTTGAACTGATTAGAGCGTACCGCAAGTGTTACCCATGCCATTTCTTGGTCGGCTTGTAGCTCTCGTGACGTGCCAGGTGCGAAACAGTATTGAGTGCCCACATGCAACAAGTCACAGGCTGCTTTCGCTTTAGGGCGAGCTTCTAGTTCTACATCCATGATAGTGCGATAACGGACACCATCGTAGAAACCGGCCTGCTTAGTCGCGTGTTTAATCACATGGATATTAAGAGATGTGTCATTGATATTGCGCTTAACCAGAGCACTTTCGCTTGTATGTTCCGCTATTTCAGCTCTAAACTGTTTGACTGCTTTTTGCAGAGCAAGCTCTTTAGTTTGCTGGTCACATTGCGAAAGGGTAAGCGATGGTTGGCATCGGTTAGTAAAGCTAACGGAAATCTGCTGTGGTTGTTTCAGCTCAGCCCTAAGCTGTTCAACTCTGGCTCGAATCTTATCTTCGTCTAAACCAGCGATCTTCTGTTCTATAGCTTCAAGCTCAGCTTGGCGAGTTGCAAATACATTACGTATTTCTACCAGCTCTTGCTCTGTTGACAAGCGTGCCTTTTGGTTCTGTTTAACCGCCGACCACGCATCTTGGTAGGATTTTTGTGATGCAGCAAGATCAATGTTTGGATCGTCAATCATACGTTGGTAAGCATTCTCTAGCTTACTTTTAGCATTAGAGAACGTTTCATCCAAAGACTTGGCCTTTTGCTCAAGAGAGTCCAATTCTAATTTCTTGCTATCTAGCAGCGCTTGCTGCTGTTCTTTTGCTTGTAGCGCAGCTTTTAACTCATCGTGTGTTGTGAACAATTGGTCATCAATCTGGACCAATGTCTTCGGTGCTTCTTCTGCGTTGACAGGAGATAGAAGCAAACACGGAGATAATGCTAACAAAAGGGCTGGTAAACCTGGGCGCATTGTCTTTCTTCTACATCTAATTATTGATTAATTGGCTTATTTTAAACGAAAACGCCACTTTGTCTTAAGTTATCCGTTGATAACTTAGGATCAAAATGGCGTTTTTAGCTCAATCTTGTGAATTCAGTACGAATTTCAAGCGTTATCCACTCGGGCGCAACTTAACCCAAACTGTATCATTTGCGTTTACGCTAATCTCGCGATTGTAAGTCTCGAAACCATTCTTTGATACAGTAACTTGGTGTTTACCACGTGGCAGCACTACTTCAACGGGCGTACTGCCGTAGTTGATACCGTTGATAACAACCGCATCATCGTACTGATCAGAACGAACGGTCACGTTGACCCAGTTCTTATCGTTCTTTTTGGTTTTTGCAGCTTGGTCGCCTTTTAAACAGTAGCGAGAAGATACATTAAGCAGCTTACATGCTGCTGAAGCTTCTGGACGAGCTTGAAGCTGAGACTGCATTTGTGTGAAGTAGCTATTGTTACCTTCAAAACCAGAACGGATGATTTGGCTCTCCTGAACATGGACGTTGAGCTGAACACCTTTTGCATTCTGCTTAGCTAAGTTCGATTCAGTTAGACGATCCATTAACTTAGCTTTAAAGGCTTTAACCGCTTTTTGCTTAGTTAGATATTGGCCTTGGCTAGTACACTCGCCCAATGTCATTGTTGAAGAACAGGTAGTTTTGTAGCTTGTTTCAAGTACATCGCTTTCACGAAGTTCAGCAGCAATACGTTTGACACGCGCTTCAACTTTTTGCTCTTGGAGATAAGAAAGCTCCGAGTTGACGCGTGCTTGTTTCTGCTTGATTTGCGAAAGGCGCATCTCACTTTCAGTGATTGCTTGCTGGTTTTCAAGTAGTGAAGATTGGTTCTCTTTCACCTCAGACCAAGCATCTTGGTAAGCTTTTTGGAATGAAACTAAGTCGATATCTGGATCATCTAAGAGGCGGTTATACTGTTTGTCCAGTGCCGACTTGGTGCGATTACGCTTAGCGTTGAGTTCCTGCTCACTACGCTTAAGCTTACTTTTATCATTCTGAAGTTGTTGGAGACGTTCAGCTTCAGAGTCGAACTCTGCAGCCATTGTACCCATTTCCGCTTCTTTATTTTCTAATTTACTCTCGATTTCTGCAACAGGATCGCCCTGTACATTTTCTTCTGCAAAAATCGAAGTCGAAACCCAAAGAGGGCTTAGCGCAAGCAAAAGCGCTGGGATGCGACGTGTGATCATAAGTCCCTGCAACAATTAACGTTTAAATTACCAAAGTAAAATATTTAAACCCAGTGCATATATCTAAAGACATGCACTTTAAAATAGGAAAAAGACAAACTTTTGACAGTCCATTGTTAAGATGCCTTGAAAAGGTCGATTTCTTCCATTTTTTCATCTCTATTTCTAGAGAGTGTTACCTAAGCTTATCATAAATCGAGATAAACTTATCTAATACATAATCCATTTTGGGCGCATTGGAGAAATATGCAAGTAAAGATTCTTGATCGGTAAGCGGTAAAATGGATAGAAGTGACATAAGCCGTAATTTATGTGCACTTGATCATTCTTCCAGTAGCTGGGTTGGTGGTTTTTTCAACAACAAGAAATGGCTCCGGAGACGAGTCTTACTGAGCAAAATGCAACCTATTTGATAAATTATCAATAGGAATTTCGAGTTGAATCACTTTTGGTATACCATGAACATTCCGCCACCAAATACACTAGTGTACAGCTATGTCTTCAACCTTTAAGTCAGAAAACAAACCATCAGCTGCCAAAGATTTGTCACCCTTGCCTGCGCAATTGGTCACTTTGCCGTCTTACATGGAGTGCCATGACCATAGTTACACTCAAGTGGTCATTGGATTGAAAGGAAAAGCAGAATTCGAAGTCAGTGGTTATGGTAACTTGGTGGGACCGGGTCAAGGCTGTGTGGTGACTTCTGGTACAGGTCATGCCTTTGGTGGAGTACTGGAGCAATCAGATATCTTAGTGCTTAACATGCCTTTGCCTAAAGATGACGATCCTTTGTTGCTACAAAGACTGAATGACCTTAATCAAAAGGATACCTACTTTCAGCTGGATAGCCAGATTCAAAAATTGATTCAAATGCTAGTAGCAGAAATGCAGTCTAGCCCGGATGACCTTCTACTAAGCAGAGCCTGTAACGATACGGTTGTTGCGCTATTGCAACGCCACATGTCTGCTTTTGCTAATTCGCGACGCGATTCTCGTTTTGATTTAGAGGCAATCGACCGCTACATCGAGCAGCACCTAAGTCAAAAAATCTCCGTTACTCAGCTTGCTGGCAGTGTGTTCCTTGGAGAAAGCCAGTTTCACTCGCTATTTAAAGAGCAAATGGGTATTACTCCCCACCAATATGTATTAGGCAAACGCATTGATATGGCTAAACAGCTCATAGAGCAAGGTCATCTCACTTTAGGTCAAGTGGCCGAATTTACCGGATTCTCTGGCCAAAGTGCCTTCACACATACTTTTTCTCGCCTTCAAGGCATGTCACCGTCTCTGTACAAGAAACAATTTGGTTAAATAAGATAACTTTAACCATATATTATTTTGCTTATTTGCATGTGACTCTGTATTTGTTTTGTTAATAATCAGAGTTTTTAGCAAAAAACTCGGAGTTTTTGACAAGTAATCTTCTCGGGCTCAAAATACACTGCAAGCCATTGTAGGAAACCTGAACTAATTTCAGGTCTGAGATTGAGGAAAACGCATGTTTACAGCGACTGACGTGTTAAATGCTGAGTTTGTTGAGCAACCGCTTAACAAGCTTTGGTCGTTGATCTCTCCACTATACATGGTGGATGAATCACAATGGCTTAATCAATTGCTGCCATTAGCAGTGCCAACCGATGGCGAAAAAGAGCAAATTGCTGCAAAGACGACCGAGCTGATTGAAGCGATACGAGCGGATAAAAAGTCGATTCAGATGATCGATGCGCTATTGCTTGAATACAGCCTTGATACGCAAGAAGGTATCTTGCTGATGTGTTTGGCAGAAGCGCTGATGCGTATCCCAGATTCAGCAACGGCTGATGCACTGATTCGAGACAAATTGACTGTAGCGGATTGGAAATCTCATCTTAAGAATTCAGACTCTGTGTTTGTTAACGCCTCGACTTGGGGATTAATGTTGACTGGCAAAGTCGTGGGTCTTTCTGAAAACGAATCTCAGAGCCCGGTGAGTGCGGTTAACCGCCTAGTAAACAAAATGTCCGAGCCTGTAATCCGGAAAGCGATGCACCAGGCGATGAAAGTGATGGGGCACCAATTTGTACTTGGACGCAGCATTGCTGAAGCGCAAAAAAATGGTCGCCCAATGCGTGACAAAGGCTTCACCTATTCTTATGACATGTTAGGTGAGGCAGCACTAACAACCGCTGACGCTAACAAGTATTTCAAAGATTACCTCATGGCGATTGAAGCCGTAGGGCGTGACAATTACGGATTGGATACCAGTCCAGCACCCTCGGTTTCGATCAAGCTATCTGCACTTCATCCACGTTACGAAGTTGCCAATGAACAGCGAGTGCTGACTGAGCTATATGACACGCTCCAGCAGTTACTTCGCCGTGCAGTTGAGCTTGATGTTGCGATTACCATTGATGCAGAAGAAGCAGACCGACTTGAGCTTTCTCTAAAACTGTTTGAGAAAGTGTATCGCAGCGAACTTGTTAAAGGCTGGGGTAAGTTTGGCCTGGTGATTCAAGCCTACTCGAAACGTGCTTTGCCTGTTCTAGTTTGGATCAATGGTCTAGCAAAAGAACAGGGTGACTTGATTCCACTTCGCCTTGTAAAAGGTGCTTACTGGGACAGTGAAATCAAGTGGTCGCAACAAGCAGGTTACACTAACTATCCAGTGTATACTCGCAAAGAAGCGACAGACGTAGCTTATCTAGCCTGCGCGCGCTTCCTACTTAGCGATAATGTTCGCGGCAATATTTTCCCGCAGTTCGCTAGCCATAACGCGCAAACGGTGACATCGATTGCGGTCATGGCAGAGCATAAAGATTTCGAATTCCAGCGCCTTCATGGTATGGGAGATTCTCTTTACAACCACGCTATGGAAGCTTACCAACAGTCAGTTCGTATTTATGCGCCAGTCGGTAGCCATAAAGACCTGCTTCCTTACTTGGTACGTCGACTACTAGAGAATGGCGCTAATAGCTCTTTCGTACATCGATTGGTCGATGCACGCTGTCCTGTAGAAACATTGACCCAGCATCCAGTTGATATGCTAAATGCGTTTGAAACGCTAAATAATGCCAGTATCCCACTGCCAACTGACGTGTTCCCTGAGCGCAAGAACTCACTTGGTGTCAACGTTGATATTGAAAGTGAAGCAAAGCCGTTTGAGCATGAAGTAGAAAGCTTCTTGAGCAAAAATTGGATGGCTGGGCCGATCATTAATGGCGAGTTCTTTGCCGAAAGCATGATCAAGGAAAACATCAACACAGAATCAGTCACGGCGCCTTACGACAGACGTATCCATGTTGGTCAGGTGGCTTTTGCTACCCTTGATCATGTTTCCGCTGCAATCGAAGGTTCGGAGCAAGCATTTAGCGCTTGGCAAATGACGCCAAAGACAGAACGTGCTGAAAAACTTGAAACCTTAGCCGACCTTCTTGAAGAGCACTTGGCAGAGCTCGTAGCCATCTGTCACCAGGAGGCAGGTAAGACGATTCACGACAGCATTGATGAAGTACGTGAAGCGGTTGATTTCTGTCGTTACTACGCCAAACAAGTCGACGCACTTGGCGAGTTGGCAGTGAAAGGCTTTGATGGTCAAAGTCGCGTGGTCACTCGTCAAGGACGTGGTGTCTTTGTTTGTATCAGCCCATGGAACTTCCCGTTGGCGATTTTCCTTGGACAAATTACTGCGGCTCTTGTCTCTGGAAACACGGTTGTTGCTAAGCCTGCGGAGCAAACCAGTTTAATAGCAGCTCGCGCTGTTGAACTTATGTTAGATGCGGGTTTCCCTGCAGGTACTATCCAACTCCTTCCTGGCCGCGGCGCAGAAATTGGCTCAGCATTGACCTCGCACTCTGCAATTGCAGGTGTCGCGTTTACAGGCTCAACCGCAACCGCCCAGCGAATCAACCAAACCTTGGCAGAGCGCGATGCAGCGCCAGTACCATTTATTGCTGAAACTGGTGGTCAAAACGCGATGATCGTCGATAGTACTGCGCTTCCAGAGCAAGTGGTTCGTGACGTAATTCGTTCTGCATTTGCTTCTGCGGGTCAGCGCTGTAGTGCATTGCGTGTTCTCTATGTTCAGGAAGATATCGCTGATCGTATCGTCGCCCTAATCCAAGGTGCGATGGAGGAATTGAGCGTAGGTAAGCCTTATCTTCACTCTACTGATGTTGGCCCAGTGATCGATCAGACGGCTAAAACGAAACTGCTGCAGCACATTGAGCGAATGAGCAGCAGTGAAAAGAAAGTCGCTCAACTTGCGTTGTCTGAAGAGCATGAGCACGGTGATTTTGTTGCCCCTACGGCTTTCGAGATTGCTGACATTTCTTGTCTCAAAGAAGAGCAGTTTGGGCCTATCTTGCACATCGTTCGTTTCAAAGCGAGTGAGTTGCACCAGATTGTTGATCAGATTAATACCACTGGATTTGGTTTGACTATGGGCATTCACAGCCGTAATGAAACCACCTATCGCTGGATTGAAAAGCATGCTCGCGTAGGTAACTGTTACATCAACCGAGATCAAGTTGGTGCTGTGGTTGGTGTTCAGCCGTTTGGTGGTCAAGGTTTATCTGGCACGGGTCCTAAAGCCGGCGGTCCACACTACCTGTACCGTTTTACCCAAACACAATTTTCTTAATTGAGTGAGCAAGGAGAATAATCATGGTTCATCAAGTAACTCGTTTTTCTGACGCTTTCTCTGCATGGGAAAACTGGAACTTAACTAATTTTGATTCTAAGAGTGAGTGTTTGCTCGCTTTTAAACAGGCTTTACAACACGTACAGCCTGAGTTGGCTTCTGTTGTTTCTTACCATATTGAACAGGCTTCAGCACTGCTTGCTGAGACGCATCAATTGGTTGGCCCAACGGGTGAAACCAACGAACTGTACACCGCAGGTCGTGGTGTAGCTCTTGTGATTCAGGACGATACACGAGAGCAGGCAAAGCTAGCGGTAGTGGCGCAAATCAGCGCGGCACTTATCGCAGGTAATAGTGTCATCTTGTGCAGTGATGATGCTGAGCTATGCCAATCTTTAGAAGCTGCTTATCAGCAGTCTTCGTTGCCGACTAACCTAGTACAGTTTGCTGCGCTTGATGCTTACCATCAACTGCTGGAATCGGATGTACGTAGTATTGGTTACGTCGGTAACACTGAGGTTGAAAGGACAATCAACCGTCAACTCGCCAAACGTTCAGGTGCCATTGTAAGCCTGACGTCTGAAACGGATTTTGTGAATCTATCTGTGGCTCACGATCCCCATCTAGCGCTTCGTTTTATTACAGAGCGTACTAGAACAATAAATATAACAGCAGTGGGTGGTAACGCGACTTTGCTCGAGCTAGGAAGCGAAACCCACTAATCTTCATTGATTTGCCCTCGAATATCGGGGGCATTCAGGGAAGGCGATCTTTTAAAAGAGGACAAATCACATGGAAAATAGCTTTGCTATTACAACCACGTTTATTGCGTATCTGATACTAATGCTGGCCATTGGTGTTATCGCTTATCAGCGCACAAAAAGCTCAAGCGATTACTTCTTGGGTGGCCGCTCACTCGGCCCTTGGCCTGCGGCATTGTCAGCAGGTGCTTCTGATATGAGTGGTTGGCTTCTACTTGGTCTGCCAGGCTATGCTTATGCAGCAGGTATCGAAGCGTTCTGGCTAGCAGGTGGTCTACTTGTAGGTACTTGGTTGAACTGGCTAATTAACGCAAAACGTCTACGTACGTACAGTATTACGACTGATGCGCTAACACTACCAGAATTCCTATCTCGTCGTTTCAACGATAATTCAAAACTGATTCAGGTAATTTCTGCTTTCTTCATTCTTTTATTCTTCCTTTTCTACACAAGCTCAGGCTTGGTAGCTGGCGGTAAATTGTTTGAGACAGTATTTGGTTTAGATTACACAACGGCAGTTATCATCGGCACAGTCTGTGTTGTTTCTTACACGCTATTTGGTGGTTTCCTAGCGGTATCTTGGACTGACTTGGTTCAAGGTTTACTGATGGCAGCGGCACTATTAATTGTACCAATTGCAGCGATGGAAGGTGGTTTTGGTCAACTAGGTAGTGACTTAGCAGCGATCAACCCTGAACTTCTGACATTGTGGGATGATTCAAAAGGTGAGCCACTCTCAGCGATTGCGATTATCTCGCTTGTAGCTTGGGGTTTAGGTTACTTTGGTCAGCCACATATCCTTGCACGTTTCAAAGCATCTCGTTCTAACAAGGATCTAACGACTGCGCGCCGTATTGCTGTAATTTGGACTGCGCTATCTATGGTCGGTGCGATGTTAGTTGGTCTAGTTGGCCTTGTGTATGTCACTAACTCTGGCGTGAGCGTTGACGATGGCGAGAAAATCTTTATGTTGCTGGTTAATTCGCTATTCCACCCAGTGATTGCCGGTATCTTACTTGCCGCGATTTTAGCAGCCGTGATGAGTACCGCGGATTCACAGCTACTGGTTTCATCATCTGCTCTAGCTGAAGACTTCTACAAGCAAGTGTTTAAGAAAGATGCAAGCTCAGAAGAGATCGTCATGGTAGGCCGCGTCGCCGTTATCGGTATCTCGATTGTGGCACTAGTTCTTGCTATGACACCTGACAGCTCTGTACTTGGTCTTGTTTCTTACGCTTGGGCTGGTTTTGGTGCTGCGTTTGGTCCTGCTCTTGTACTTAGCTTGTACTGGGAACGCATGAACCGCAATGGTGCTCTAGCTGGTATTCTTGTTGGTGGTATTACCATCGTTGTGTGGAAACAGCTATCAGGTGGTTGGTTCGATGTGTATGAAATCGTACCGGGAATCATCTTCTCTGCTATCGCGATTATCGGTATTAGCCTAATGACAGGTGAACCAGAAGAGTCGGTGAAAGCACAGCACGCTAAATTTAAGAAGCAGCTGACTGAACTTGACTAGTTCGTGCCTCTTTTGACAATAAGCCCCGAAGTTCGGGGCTTTTTTCGTATATAAGCAGTTAATTTGGCTATTTATTGAACTTGCCTCACGTTTTCTAAACTAATGTTTGAATTAAGTGAACTCTCCCTTCCAAAATATGTCGATTATCAATAGCGCGAACTTTTAAGGAGAGAAGAAAATGCCACAAATGGACTGCCACTGCTGCGGAAAAAGCACAGCACATAAGATTGTTATGAAACGTTGCGAAGTTCAGCATGACTCGGTAGTAAAAAGTATGGCGTGTTTCTTTTCGACCCTTTTTCAAGGAGCGCATTATGTCAAAATGGAAAAGCAGGCGTTTTGTCGAGTTTGTAACACTCAATCTGAAGTGATTTCTACGCAAGAGACTTTTTCAGATGTGAAAATCGCATAACTTCACAAAATCTCTATACCACTTTCGCATAAGTGTAAGTGCGTTAACGCTTTTGACTTAAAATGGCGTTACGTTTTTGTCACTTACTATGAGCGATAAATGGATTTAGATCGAATCGACCGAGAAATACTTCGCGCTTTGAACCTCAAAGGTCGACTACCTATTGTTGAACTTGCTAAGCAAGTGAATCTCACTACCTCTCCTTGCTCTGACCGTGTAAAACGTTTAGAAAAAGAAGGATATATCACAGGCTATCACGCCGAATTAAACCCAGAAAAACTGGGCTTGGATGTTCAGGTTTTTATCCACATCAGACTGGATCAAACCAGCTTCTCTATATTTGAAAAGTTCGCTCAAGCTGTGGCTGATATGCCCGAGATTGAAGAGTGTTACTCTCTATCTGGTGACTTTGATACCATGATCAAGGTTCGAGTCAAGGATATGAAGGCCTATCAAAACTTTATGTCGACTAAGTTAGGCACTTTGCCTGGTGTGATTCAAACACGCAGCGAAGTGGTGATTGAAGAGCATAAGACCAGTTTTGGGGTTAATGCCGATCTCATTTCGAAGTTGTAAAAAAGGGAAGCAATGGCTTCCCTAAGAGAGTTAAATTGTCTCTTATGCGACAAATGATGACACCACGCCGATAAGACCACCAAAAACACCACCCCATACAACCAGCCAGCCTAAGTGCTGTTTGATCATCTTTTGCACCATCTCTTTGACGAGTTTAGGCGTTAACTCGCTTAGGCGTTGATCGATAATGTTTTCGACGTTGGTTCGTATTTCGTCCATCATTGCCGGCGCTTCAAACTGCTCTTTCAGCGCCTCTTTGATAGTCTCACTCTGGCTCATATCGACAATGGCTTCTTTCATCTTATCGACAAATGGCTGTTTCATTGGCTGAAGGGCTTCCGTTCCTCCAAACATCGCTAACATGCCGCCAAACTGAGAGTTCGCAATGACGTCAACTAGTGAGTCGAATGTCGGGTTAAAGTCGATCTTCTCGATCACTGGCTCAAGGTTAAGCGATTTACCCCCTGCTATCTCTTTACTCAAGAACTTATCAATGTTCTCCTGAGTAAAGAACTGTTCCATCATTAGGTTCTTAATCGCTGCTTTAAACTCTTCGAAACGGGCTGGAATCACGCCAGAACCGTATAACCCAGGAACTTTTTCGAACAACATATGAATGGCTAACCAGTTGGTGATGGCGCCGGAGAAAGCGAATAGACCGGCGTAAAAGGCGATTTGATTCCCTGTCTGGTAGCCTCCCGCTAACAGAGCGAGTGCGATAATGTTAGTAAGTAAACTTTTGTTCATGAAGAAAATTGGGTAATTAACTGACAATGGAGCGCAGTATATAACATCTTGATCTTGTAGTGACACTCCTTTGCCAATATAAACGACCCGCATATAAGGGTGTTATTTCTCTTCTGTGGAAATAATCGCTTGCTTGATGTGCTCTGGTATCGCTGCTTTGGTTTGGTTCTTGAAATCAAACATGACACAAGTGGCGGTTCCAACAGTGGTGACTTTGCCGACTTTTTTACTAACGACAAGATACTCCATTGTAAAGCGGTCATCCTTAAGCTCCGATACTCTAGAACCAATAAGCAAGGTGTCAGGGTAGGTGACAGGTATTTTATAGCGACAGTCTGTGTGTCCCAGTACAGGGCCAATGTGGTGCGTTTTGAGATCGACCAGTAACTCTATTTTTTTAAAGTAATCGAGTCGAGCTGTTTCGAAGTAGCGGAAATAGACCGCATTATTGACGTGCTGAAGGGCATCCATTTCACCCCAAGCAACAGGGACTTCAGTGACGATAGGGTAGTCGGTAAGTAGTTCTTCCATGATTTTTCTCCATTAATTTCGAGCAAATAGTCTAAATCGAACGGAGGATAATGTGTTTTTGATGTTATGAAATTGTGATCAAAAGAGAATCAGCACCCAATAGGCTTGAGTCATCTAAGCCAATGAGGAAACTTTCCAGTTATCCAGTTATCCAGTTATCCAGTTATCCAGTTATCCAGTTATCCAGTTATCCAGTTATCCAGTTATCCAGTTATCTAGCTCCCCCAATTCTCTAGTTATCATACGGCACGTCATCAAGTCGCCACATTTTTAGGGTATGACTGACATCTAGGCATTTTCCGAGCAGAATCTGGTATTTAGGGTCATATGGTTCTCCGATATAGGTTGTGCGTATCAGCTCACCTGTCTTCATGTCGACCTGTGTGACGGTTCTTCCCTTAAAGTTTTGCAATAGGATAAATTGCTCACTTTCATAGACTAGCTGTTCTTTATAGAACCAAAAGGTATCTTCTGTATGCAGGAGCTTACATTTTAGCGGAAGTGATGCAGAGTGTTGTGCTGAGCTTGGGTTGGTCAACAACAGCACATACAGTAGTAGAGTGCTCATTTCGTCGTCCTTAATCCCACCGAAAAGTTAAATTAAGTATAGGTAAGGGAGTCGACTTTGGCTGAGAGTTTTATTGAGACAAAAATAAAGGGCCCTTAAGCCCTTTATTTTATATAAAAGCGATTATTGAGTTCGATAGCTTTTCAAAATGTCAGCGAGCGAAACCGAAGCCTGCGTTAGGTCGGCGACACCAGCAGATGATTGCTCTGCCACGTTGCGGATGGTGTTAGATTGAGTGCGAATGTCACTCAGTTCTGTTGCAATATCGTTTGCTACTGCACTTTGTTCTTCAGCAGACGTTGAGATTTGGATGCTCATATCCATCAGTGAGCGGGCTGATTCTGAAATAGATTGTACGTCATTGCCAATATCCGCGACTAAGTCACTGCTGGTCTGCGCTTGGCTAACGGTTTGTTCAGTAATCGATGCAATGCTGTGAGTCTCGGACTGTAGCTTTTCAATCATTGACTGGATTTCAACCGTCGCAGACTGTGTGCGGCTTGCTAAGGTTCGAACTTCGTCAGCAACAACTGCAAAGCCGCGACCTTGCTCACCCGCACGTGCCGCTTCGATCGCTGCGTTAAGTGCTAGAAGATTAGTCTGCTCAGAAATAGCGTTAATTGTGGTAATTACTTCATTGATCTGAGTGGTGTTTTCAGTAAGGCTTGCCACTGATTCTGACGCTTTACCAATATAGTCTGATAGTCGAGAAATTTCACTGATAGCTGACTGAACGCGAGTGTAACTTTGTTCGATATGCTGAGCATCGTTCTCGGTTTGTGATGTGGCTTGCTGAGATATGTTGGAGACTTCTTTTGCAGAAGCCGTCATCTCTTCCATTGCAGTGGCAACTGAATCCAACGACGCATACTGCTGGCTAATTTGGGTTTCGCTCAGTTTCATTTCTTGTTCAAAAGAGGATGAGGTTCCACTCAAAGTTGTCGCACTTTCTTTCACGGTAACGACCAGATCGGTCAGAGTGTCCATCGCTTTATCAAGAGCACAACCTATAGTACCAAATTCATCTCGACCCGGATGGAAACCCAAACGCGAAGTTAAATCACCTTCGCCAATACGTTGCGTTGTTGTGTAAAGTACCCACAGCGCTCCACCAAGGAAGGTGGCTACCCAGTAGCAGAAAATAGCGAAGGGAATCGCCCACAGAAAGCTTAACGCCAAACTGGTTAGCGCTTGTGATGTGGCTTCTTGTACTTGGTTCTTATTATTGAGTACGAGCTGATAGGCTTGACCGCTTGGAGCCTGCGCGGTCACTGTTGCGATACCATCATTGTATTGAGGTTTGTTTACAGAGCTTGCGGCTGAGACGTTTGGCAGTTGTAAAATACTCTCTGGAGAGCCAACACTTAATATCCCATTAAGTCGGTGCTCTGCCGCATGAATTGTTTGTTGCTCAAGTGCGTTTGTCTCTTGAAGGTATCTTCCTCCTGCAATAGCTGCCACAGCAACTAGGAACAGCGCAAATATCACCCACATCTTGTCATTAATGGACATCTTGATAAACAAGCGGTCTATCGTTCGAAATTCAACTTCTTTCATACCAGGATTCCTACGCTTTCAATAGCAAATAGCTTACTCGTCATTTTGTAAAAATATGTTTATAAATTTATCGGTCTGAGGTGAAGAATTATGAGTCTCTTGTCGCACTAATTTGTAATCATAATTTGTGTTTATGCCATTTATGTGAAGGTGATCGTTATTCGATGGATATTTGCACTATTGAAATAGCGGTAAGCTGATGAGTGATTCGTGTTTCAAGAAGATTATTACTTCGGCTTGATTTTTGCTGATGCTATCGTCAACGTCTAAAAAATGGAGCAAGCATGGAAATAAAAACGGGTCAGTTGGACCACCCAGAAGTTCTTAAACTGTTAGAGGAACACCTTGCCGACATGAACGCCACTTCACCTCCTGAAAGTGTGCATGCGTTGGATGTGAGTTCGCTGCAAGATGAGAGCGTAACATTTTGGAGTGGATGGAAAGCCGATAGACTTATGGGCTGCGCCGCGATTAAACGTTTGGACGCTAATCATGTTGAAATCAAGTCCATGCGGACTTCGAGTGCGGCGAGAAATCAGGGTGTCGCCTCATTTTTGCTACAGCATGCATTGGACTTTGCACGGCAAGAGGGCTTTACTAGAGTCAGTCTGGAAACGGGCTCAATGGGATTTTTTGCTCCCGCAAGAGCCCTCTATGCAAAGCACGGTTTTCACTATTGCAAGCCATTTGGCAACTACACGCTAGATCCAAACAGTCAATTTATGACTTTAGAACTATATAGTTAGGAGCAAGGGCCCCTAACTCTGTTCAACCGCTTTTGGACGTTGAAACATCTGTCGAGGTGAGAACCCTGTCACCATCATGGTGCCACTTAGCACCAAAGTGGTGCCAACGATAGTGTTCCAGCCTATCGGTTCATCTAAGATTAATGTTCCCCATAAAATACCAAATACAGGAATCAAAAAAGTAACAGACAAAGCGGAAGCGGCACCTTCATCAGCAACTAACTTGAAGTAAAGCAAATAGGCTGCCCCAGTACACAAGACTCCAAGTGCAACAACAGACAGCATTTCTTGTTGGCTAGGCTCACCTCTCATTGGCATGAAAGGCAGTAGGGGCAATATGATTAAGACGGCTGCCCACATATTGCCATGCGCGTTATCGAACGCTGCAATTTTTGGCGCAGTCTTGGTGTAGTTTGTCGCGATGCCATAACTAAACGCCGCCATTACCCCCGCAAATATTGGTAGCGCTGCATCAAGGCCGATATTTATTGCATCGACACCGACTAAGGTGATCACCCCAGCAACCCCGATCAACATGCCTAGACTGGCTTTAGCAGTAAGAATCGCTTTGTGCCAAAAGATACCAATCAGTGCACCCCATATTGCCGCAGTTGAATTTAATACCGATAAGGTCGAGGCGTTAAGTGTTTGCGCTGCATAGGCAAAGAGCATAAAGGGTAGTGCGGTGTTGAACAGCCCGATGATCATAAAGTGTTTGAAATTACTGCGAAATGCGAGCTTACGTTTTAAATACAGTGAAACAAGCAGCAAACTGATCGCAGCGAACCCAACCCTGAACTCAATCAAAAAAGCAGGGCCGAAGGTATTGGCGGCGATGCGCATAAATAGAAACGAGCCACCCCATATAGCGGCTAGGCAGATTAAGCGAAGAAAGCTTGCTGTACTCATTATTATTCCCTTCTTATTTGTTACGCCAATGTGAAGCAAACTGATTCAATAGGCAATAGTAGAAAGGATTAGATTTCCGGAAATGGCTAGGATCTTATGTTGCGATGTTTTTTCATCTGATGAGAAAGCGTCCAATCTAGGGCATCGTCATCGTAATGCAGTACTACTAATCTAGAACTTATTTACCTAGCATAAGCACATCACGTTATGAACTTGATCGTTAATGTCCACAAAGGTATTCGAAAGCACGGGTTTGAAATGGCCACGCGACAAGCATGGAAGTGTGGGATGAAAGCCAATTTAGTGAAGCGTGTTATTGGTGTCGCTCGCGGGCAGATTGTCTGCGTGATTGAAGGTGTCCGTCCCGAGCTTTCTACCGAAATTAACAACGCGCTACACAGTGATGAGAAGCAAGGTCGATATGTTTTTGTTGGTGGCGTGGTCTGGCAACCTAATGACCTGCTTGCCCCTGGCTTTCCTGACTTTATGTTTATGCACCTAAGAAACTTGGGCACCAAACATAAATATATGACCGACGACGAACTGTTTCTGAATCTGGCTTAGGGGTGGAGATGATAACGCTATTTCTAAAGTGTTTGCTCGGCGCCGCTGCGGTCATGATGATCGCATTACTGTCTAAGTCGAAGAGTTTCTATATTGCTGGGTTGGTGCCGCTATTTCCTACCTTTGCACTGATTGCACACTATGTGGTGGGAAGTGAGCGAAGTATGGAGGATTTGCGCGTTACCGCTTTGTTTGGGCTCTATTCGCTGTTGCCGTACGCTAGTTATTTACTCGCAGTTTATTATTTCAGCTATACCTTTTCACTCGCGCAAACCTTATCGATGGCGACAGCGGTGTGGCTGACCTCATCGATGGTATTGCTGCTTATTTGGACCAAAGCATTAGCGCTGAGTTAAACAAAAGCCTAGAGCGGACCCTAGGCTTTGTCACTGTCTTAGAGTGGATACCAAAAAAGCTCAGTTTCCAAATAGCGTTTCACGATTGCAAGTAAGACGATCAACACCACTGCGGCTAGACATAGCTTGTCTGAGCTTTGCAGAGGTTTAGCGCTATACCAACTACGCGCTTTATGTCGACCAAACCCTCGTAACGTCATTGCATTGGAAATCTGATCGGCGCGATCAAGGCTTGAAAAAATCAACGGTCCGAGGATTTTTGCGACATTCTGCATACGCTGGAAAAGAGGTGTGCTTTTAGATATATCGAGTCCGCGAGCCTGCTGAGCATGCATGATGTTGACGAAATCATTTTTCACTTCTGGTAAGTATCGCAGGGTCAAACTCACCGCATAAGCAATCTTATATGGCACACCAATTCTGTTTAAGCTGGCAGCAAACTCGGTTGGATGGGTAGTAAAAACAAACACCAAAGCAATCGGGAACATACTGAAGTACTTGAGTGTTACTGTGACCAAATAAAACAACGTCTCCTGGGTAAGCGAGTAGCCACCGGGCAGGGCAAGCAGAACGTTATGGCTGCCGATGAACTCTGAGCCTTGCTGCGGAGCAAGCACAAACATAAACAGGGCGTTAAGGAGTAGAACACTCGCAGTTCCGATCAATAAAGGTTTATACACCTTAAAAGGCACTTGAGTGAGTTTAAGCAGATAAAGGCCAGCTAAAATCAACACACTGATCATGCGCAGATCAAAGGTAGTAAGAACAACCGTGACCCAAGCCATGAATAAAGCAAACTTAGTAATTCCGTTTAATGCGTGCAGTGGAGACTTGGTATCGACATAGCTAATGCCAAACTTCATTTTAGAGGCATTCATGCGACATTCTTCTCTTGTTGGATAAAGTACTGCATAAAGGCGTTTTTATTTTCCACCTCTAAACTATCGGCCAAATCGTAAAGGCTGGTGGTAGTTAGGTTAGCCTTGTCCAACAACTCTGGTTGGGTAAAAACATCGGTCATAGGAGCATCAGCGACGAGCTTGCTGTCTGAAATGACAATCGAGCGGTGGGTATACTCCAGTACTAAATGCATATCGTGAGAAATGATGATGACGGTAATACCCAATTTTTGGTTGAGCTTGCCGATGAAATCTAGCATCGATGTGTAGTTTCGGTAATCTTGACCTGCTGTTGGCTCATCCAGTATCAATAATTGCGGTTCTAACGCGAGAATTGAAGCAATCGTAACTCGCTTTTTCTGCCCGTAGCTGAGAGCTTCGATTGGCCAGTTTCTGTACTTGCTTAGACCACATAACTCTAGAGTATCAAGAACTTTCTTTTCGATTTCTTGCTCTGTTAAGCCTTGGTTACGCAGACCAAATGCCACTTCGTCAAAAATCATATGATGAGAGATCATATGATTCGGGTTTTGCATCACGACACCCATCTTCTGACTGCGTTCGAAAATGGATAAAGTGGCAATGTCTTGGTTTTGAAAAGAGATAGAGCCTGAGTCTGGACTCAGTACACCCATGATGAGCTTGGTTATGGTTGATTTACCTGAACCATTCTTACCTAAAATAGAAACGAACTCACCTTGCTTGATATCAAATGAGACATCTTCAAGTGCATTTTTTTCTCCGTCGTAAGAATAGGTCAACCCCTCAATGGAAAGCAGAGTGTCGCTGTTCAAGCTCGTGTTGATAGGGTGAGCTTGCCACTGAGAAAATAAGGTTTTGTACGATTCGACGGGCATCGCGCGCAGGGAAGCACAATTGTCTGCATCTACTGGGCATTGAGCCGCTTTCAGCGCAGATAAATATAAAGGTTCACGAATGCCATGATTATTCAATAGAGAAGACGAGAGGATTTCGTTTGGTGACATATCTGCGACGATTTCACCTTGCTCCATCAAGATCACTCGGTCAACGTGACTATGCAACACATCTTCAAGGCGATGCTCGATGATGATGATGGTCTTGCCTGTCTCTTTATGCAGTTGATCAATAATCTCGATTGTCTTGCGCCCTGTTTTAGGGTCAAGAGCGGCGAGAGGCTCATCAAACAGTAAGGTATCGACGTCGTCAACTAAAATGCCCGCTAAAGATACCCTTTGTTTTTGACCACCAGACAAATCATGAGGTGAGCGGTCAAGCATATGTTCTAGCTCAACCATTTTGGCAGTGGACTGAACCAGCGGGTACATATCAAGGTTGGAAGCAAGCTGGTTCTCCAGTGCAAAGGCTATGTCTTCGCCCACACTGAGCCCGACAAACTGACTGTCAGTATCTTGTAATACGGTGCCAATTTGTTCGGTGTAATGGTGTAGGTCTAGCTCTGAGATACTTTGACTGTTTAGAGTCAACTGCCCTGAAATTTCGCCTTTGATAGCATGAGGAATCAGTCCGTTTAAGCACTGACCAAGGGTAGATTTACCACTACCACTTGGCCCGATAATGACGATTTTCTCTCCTTTCTCTATCCTTAGATTGATATGTTTTAATGTCGGTTTATCCAGTGACTCATATCTAAAAGAGAAGTCAGAAAATTCAATTGTCATTGATGATTAAGCCTCAGTCAGATTGCGGCTTTGCTTATTGCGTTTTGCAACAGATTTAAGAATAAAGTAACCCACTACGGCAATGAGTACGGTGTTGCCTGCTGCGATGATTGATAGCTGAGTGAACACTTTGGTGAAGGGTTCAGCGTAAAGAATTGTATCGAGGAAGGCCGAGCATCCATAACCGATGATATTGCCAAACAACGCGAGCACGGCAAAAAGTGAAAAGTCTTTTAAATTAAAGTGACCTTCAGCTAGGCGATTTTGGGTTAACGTAGGGAAGAAACCTAGCACAAGACCTACGATACCTGAGCCTAGTACCCATGTTAGCCAAACGCCCCATCCTGCAAAAAGGTCGGTAACCCAGTGACCAATAAATCCAACTAAAAAGCCAACAACAGGCCCAAAAAGGACAGAAAAAAGTGCTAGGACTGCCATGGCTGGTTTAAGTGTGGTGTTAGCGAAAACTGGGATGCCAAACATTGGTAAACCACCAATGCCATATAACGCAGCACCAATTGCAATAACAACAACGGTTTTAGCCGTAAGATTCATAGATAACCCTTCGTCGAAATCTTTAAAGAACTTGGTTCACAAGCGGTTATTTTGATTGAGTTTTATACGCTTGTAACGATGAGGCGCCGATTATACCCCCTAAGCGATGGCTTGGAAAGATAACGGGCTAGACGTCTGGATACCTTGCGTGCAAACGGAAAGATACAATTTAGGACGTGGAAATACATCACCCAAATGGAGAGCAAATCCCGCTTTGGGTGACGTCATTTTGTTTAGGTCAACAGGCACTAGTGGTCGAGATAGAGATAGTTCTGCCAGCTTTTCATACGAATCAGAACTTTGCGCATAATCGAAACATGAGTGAACTGATCAGAATAAACGGCTACTTCTACTGCGGTGCCTAAAGGTAGGTGATACGGAGAAAGGTCATCAGTGATTCTTAGCTTCGCGAACACTCTGCCACTGGTTCTTAGCGCTTCGGTGCCTAGCAGTGCGCCTCTAGCTTGAAACTGACTTTCACCAATGGCAGGCAGTATCTCTACCACCTCGCCTTTAAACACCTTACCTGGCAGTGCTCTAAACAAAAACTCCGCTTCAAAGCCAGGCTGAAGGCGTTGCAGGGAGTTTTGCCTAAATGCAGCGGTATAGAAGATCTCTTCGGTATGAACAAAGGTCATGACTGGCGCGAGTGGAAGCGGAACTGCCATCACACCGGGTCTTAAAGCCAGTTGGGTAGCAAAGCCATCTGTTGGCGCTCGCACTATGGTTTGTTCCAAGTTGAATTCAGCTTGGCGCAGCTCTTCGATTAGGCGGGCAACGGTTGTGTTTTCACCACCTATTTCTGAATCGAGTGCCAGCTGAGCTTGCTCAACTTTCGCGTTCGCGACATTAACCGAAGACTCTGCAGCTTTATAGGCTTGACGTCGAGTGTCGAGTTGTTGCTCGGTAAAAGCCCCTTTGTCGAACCCGCGCTGATAGCGGTCAAACTCTCGCTTCGCTTTGTCTCGTTCAGCAATTGCCTTATTCTTCGCCGCAATCGCTTCTTGAAGGGAAGAGTCGAGCCCCAGAGCTCCTTGGCTAGCCTCTTTGATCTGCGCTTTTTTCTTGGCTACCTCGGCCTCATAAGGTATGGGGTCTATTGTGAATAACACTTCTCCTTGCTTGAGCGGTTTATTCGCTTCGACGGGAACATCGATGACTCGCCCTCGCACACCAGAGACAATTGGAGTGGTGGAATAAACTTGATTGCCAATTTGGGTAAAAGGGTGGTTGTAGTTCATCAATAAAATCAGGGTTCCGATAAGTACTACCCCCCCAAGAACCGCTGTTGGTACGGTCCATTTATTAAGCGGGATATTGAAGACTTTGAAGATGGTAATGCATAGCGCCGCGTAGGTTAGAATGAGTAATAAATCCATTATTGCTCCTCCTCATTACGGTCAAATTGTGGTTGTATTGTTGAAGACGGGTAGCTCAGCTGCTTTAGCTCGGCGACTTCTTTTTGCAACTGACTGACTTGGTCAATCAGCTCATCTACGCGGTGATGAATATCGTGCTGCTCTTCTTCAAGCCTTTTGAATCCCCAACCTCTTTCTTTGCGCCATAAAGTGGCCCATATCCAAAGAAATGGCCAAATGGCATGGAGCGTAAACAAACTCACCCAACCTGCGTAATGAATGGCATCTTGATGCGGATGCTCGCGATCTCGGGCGATCTCATAAGGGATATCGTGAATCACGATAATGCCGTAGAAAATAACCAGTGCAACGAAGATCAAAAGACCTAACGCGAAATAGTCTAGAAACATACTCACAATCCTTGTTCATAGTATTTTGTACAGAATAGAGGCGTATCTGTTTAAAGTATAGAAACAAAATCAAGACATTAGGTGAATTTTGTTAGCACTCTCATAGCGCTAATGAGGCGAACAGTCAGTTGAGCACACGATAAAAAACAAAAACGCCCGTTGCACAAGGAAACGGGCGTTAAGCAGAAAAGGCTCTATTTTTATTCAGTACAGACTTGGTTACGTCCATTGGCTTTGGCGCGATAAAGCGCTTTATCCGCTCGGTAGAAAGTCCTTTGTGTATTTTCACCTTCACGGTGAAGCGTAATTCCGATACTGACGGTCAATCCACGTTCACCCAAAATGCTTTGCCAACCAAAATTGAAGATGCGCTCACGATAATTTTCCGCGTGCATTTCTGCTTGCTCTATGGTCGCACGCTCTAAAATGACCAAGAATTCCTCGCCACCAAAACGTACGCATGAAGCGCCACGGAACTTGAAATAAGCTGAAAGTTCATGAGAGACATTAACGATCGCTTTATCGCCGACTAAATGGCTGAGTTCATCGTTAATCGATTTGAAGTGGTCAATGTCTACAACCATGAGAGCAAACGGCACATCATGAAGTAGCAGGTCCTTTAACTTAACATCCAACCAGCGGCGGTTATGCAGAGAAGTTAGAGGGTCGGTAAAGACATCTTGCTGTAGCTGAGCCACGGTATGTTTCTGGCTCTCTGTAGTCTCTTTTAGCTCTCTATTTTCTTGTTCCGAAAGAATCAACTTTAATTGCAGTTCAAAACGGGACAGGCGGCGTAACTGGCTAGCCCCTAGCTCTCCGATAGGAATCTTTTTCATCAGATCGCTTTCGATACGATAAGCACTTTTCTGATAATCTAGCGCGCTTTTATAATCGTCTTTTTGTTCACATATCTCAGCCAACGAGTTGCAAAGCTTAAGGTTAAGAATCGGAGATGCATAGAGTTTGATTCGGCGCCTTGCTGACTCTAGCACCCAGTTCGCGATGTGGGGTTTGTCTTGCTCACTAAGACAGGCCGCGAGCTCTAGGCGGATCATGTTGGAGAGCCAAGTCGAGTGTATGTTGCCAGCTGAGTATTGGACATTACCTAGTGATTGCATGGCTAAGTCCATCTGTTTGTTCTGTCTGTAGAGCTTTGCTTGGTAAAGTAATATCTGCCCAGATAGCACTTTGTCACTGACTAAGATGCTAAGTTCTTCACACTCTTTTATAAGATCATTGGCTGCTGTGGTACGTTTTAATTCGATGTAACAGGAGAGCATGTAGAGTTTGTAGCGTAAACGTAAAGAACGACTACTTATCGCATGATCAATGCTGTCTATCTTTTGGTAATAGCGTAATGCTCGATTATGGTCGCCATATGCATCGCAAAGGTTGCCCATTCCAAGTACCGCCAGGACATAAGCATCAATATAGCCATTGTCGACCGCAATGGTTGATGAGCTGATGTATTCATTTAAAGCGCCATGAAAATCGCCATTTTCAACCAAACGGTCCGCAAGACCATTGCGCACTTCGAGGATAAGTTCTGCATCTTCTGGCAGCGTAAGGTGACCGAGTGCTTCTTTTAGTTCATCAATACTGGTCTGGACTTGCTTCAATTCGACGCGAAATTCTGCACTGATAATCAGGCATTGCGCTATTTCTTGTGGAGACGTTGCGACATGTTGTCGGACATGATTCCAAAAGATGAGGGCTTCTTCACCTGATACTGAAGAGGGGTCTAGGCCAGAATCGGAAATTTTATTTAGTAAGGCTTCCATGCTGCTCTTCCTGTCGCTGGCTGTCTTCTAATTGTTCTAAGGTAAATGGGAAAGTCAGAATATCTTGGAAAATCACCTTGGGTAGTGCGTCGTCCAACCCTTTCCTGTGCCATGGGTAGATTTCGATCATCTTGGCTAATACATGGAAAACGTTGACCGCCTCATCTCCCTTATCAGCGAGTAAGATACCTAATCGCTCGCTACTGAGTCGAGACAACATATCCTGTTTGTTACATAGAGAATGGGCGAGTTCAGTACAAACCTCTAGGTAACTAGAATCTTCGTGTTGGATGACAATAACAGCATGATTAGAGCGCTTTAGCTCGGTTTTAAATAGAACCAATTGCTCCCACCAGTAGGTTTCTGACACCATCTGGCTAAGCTGCTTTTCGGGGTCAAACTCATGCTGACCACGAATTCGATTGATTAGCTTGCGTGCTCTTTGTTCAAGCTGACGTTTTGATGCTCTCGCTTTATCGTTACTGACTCGTGCGGTTTGCTCCCTGAGCATACTCGTGGAGTGTTTACGATATTTTTGGAAGGCTTCTAATGCGGTTTTAAAGTCACCGGATTCTTCCGCTACGCGAGATTGTTGAAAACAGATTTGTGAAAGTAACTCACCATTATCAAATGTCACTGCTGACTGCTCTGCTTGAATGAGCAGTTCCGCTGCTTTCTGTGGATTTTTGCGAAGCAATTCGACTCTGGCACGGCTGATAAATGAGTGTGCTTTCATCCATACAAGATCATGTTGCATCGCCAACTCGTGGGCTTTTCGCGTCGCTTCTTCAGCATCTTCGACGCGCTCTAAACCAAGCAGAGCGAGACCTCTAAAGTCCCAAACTTCTGCTTGCCATGTATTGTCGTGATGATCTTTAAGGGCTTCGGCTGCACCATCTAGAACCGAGAGCATTTCCACGTAGTTGTTGAGTAGGTAATGATCCCAAGCCAACAAGATACGCGCTTTTCCTTCTAGCCAATTAATTCGAGCATTATTTGCCACGATGACCGCTAACTCGTGAGTGGTTTTAGCGAGGTTATATTCGTGGGTAATTCGCCAAACATTACCCAAGCCGATTAGAGATTCGAGCTGAATTTCGACTTCATCAACTAATGCAGATTGCTCTAAGGCATTGATCCAAAACTGTTGGGCTGAGTAATAACGGGCTTGTCCCCAATAATGCAGGGCATGGATGTGAAGGATCTCAGGGAGTAGATCGTCGGTATCTAAGGCGTTAAGTTTACCGTGCGCATCTTTGATGTACTTAAGCCCTTTGCGGTACTCCATGGTACACCACGCGCATCGTGACATGATGATAAGGCACTGAATTTCACCTTCAGGGTAGAGGATTTGCGCAGAACGCGCAGCACACTGCTCAGCGATAGCCCATACTTTTTCAGGCTCCGATTCGACCTTGCTTTTTAGCTGATCTATTTCGACCTCTAGAAGTCGCTGGCTTTTATCCAATGAATCAATCCTTTAAGGCTATTACCGTAGGCACACTAGTTATTATATGAATAGCCATTCGCTAAACTCTACTAAAAGTACCAAAACACCGAACGATTAACGGTGCTCGTCACAATACTGATAATTATGAAAGGAGCTCGCGCAGTGTCAAAGGTGATTGAGTTAATTCCAGATTCTGAGCAGCTGTCTTCCCCGTTTTATCTTGATAGCACAAATTATGCCAAGCACGGAAAATATCCAACATAGGCATTAGTCCACCTGGACGTAGCTTGCGTCTAGGCTCGTTGACAAAACTTTCGAACAAGGTCTGAAAACGTTGCTGATAAAACTGGGTGCGTCGAATAGAAGCGTTTCTTAACCATTGTTTTGGTTCATTATTTTGACCAGCAAGATAGCAAATGCCTTTCGATGAATCTTGGTTTGATGCTATCGCCCAACGATCTCTCCACCAACCCATATGGACGATGTCTACTTTGTTGATGGCGTTGTTTTCATTCCACTCTTTATCTTCTTCAACATACATAAGGTCGATATTTTGACGCAGAATGCGTGGCAGACATACACTGAGCGCTGCAGAACGCAAAACAGGGTCTTGTGGCAAGTAGATTGAAACTTGGCGCTCATCTTGGCACAAATCAAGCACGTGCAAGAAATGCGCATACGAAGTGTAAGGCGGGCGAATTAAAGCGCCTTTAGATGGATAGTTGAAAACCGTGAGATTACCCATTGGGTCTTCGACATTTCCCCTCGCTAATATGGTTTGGTACTGCTGATCAATTCGTTCTCTCAATATCGGCGATGGAGTAGGGGCTGGCATGTTCGCTTCGGAAGAGTGTTGTTTTGAGACGAAACGGGCTGGGTACTGATATGGGTCATGATCAACATCACCGCTAGGCTCTTCCGCTGCTGAATAATTCACATGCTGACAAAGTATGTAACCACTATGGGCTTCACCTGTTGCCATCCACAACACACCATTATTACTTTTCGGCTGTAGAGGGACGTAAAAAGAAGCCAGTTCATAACTTGCAGCATGATTCACCCAGCGCGCATCAAACATAGCGAGCTTACGTCGGCATCGGCTCGCAATATGATCGAGGTGATCATAAAACGTCTTTGGATTGATTTCTAATTTACGGCAGATCTCGCGTACCGAGTAGCCCATAAAAAGCAAACCAAGGAGGTTTTCTTGGAATTGAAGTTTTTTGTTTGCCCCAGACCATTTGTCGACAAAGGTAGATTGGCAATATTTACATCGATAGCGTTGGCGATCACCGCTATAGCCAAAAGCATGGTAGAGGTGTTTGTGGGTATGAACCGATAAGCCAAAATTGTCGCATTCGTCGTTGCGACAAGCAGGAAGGCCATCACTGTGGAGTTGACGAAGTCGATGAAGCTCGTTGAGAACTTCTTGGTTGTTAAGTAAGGGGGGGAAAGCGCCACATTCCCGGCATACCATCGCAGGTCGCTTAGGGTTAGCATGCTGCACAACGTAACGATGTGCATCACTCAATCCAAAGTTGTCACACGCCAATGTTTTACAAAAGTTGAGCTGTAACCCGTTTGCTTCCTTTGGCAGTTGGCCGGCTGTCACTATCTCCCCCTCGGGATTATTCGGGCCACCAAACTAGGTTTGGCGGCGAAAAGAATGAATTAGATGTTGATTGCAGTTTCTAGAGCTACTTTCATCATGTCGTTGAATGACTTTTGACGCTCTTCAGAGCTAAGCTTCTCACCGCGGATGATGTGATCTGACACTGTTAGGATAGTTAGAGCTTTCGCGCCAAGGTCTGCTGCAACGCCATAGATGCCTGCTGCTTCCATATCTACACCTAGGATGCCAAGCTTTTCCATCTTCTCGAATATGTCTGCTTCTGGAGTGTAGAAAAGATCTGCAGAGAATACGTTACCCACTTTTACTGGTACTTCTTGAGTACGCGCTTGGTTAACAGCTTCTTCTAGAAGGCCGAAATCAGCGATAGCAGCGAAGTCGTGATCGTTAAAACGAATACGGTTTACTTTAGAGTCAGTTGACGCACCCATACCGATAACAACGTCCATCAGTTTTACGTCGTCACGTACTGCACCACAGCTACCTACACGAATCACGTTTTTAACACCGTATTCAGCGATTAGCTCGTGAACATAGATGCAGCATGAAGGAATACCCATACCGTGACCCATAACAGACACTTTCTTACCTTTGTAAGTACCTGTGTAACCGAACATGTTGCGAACATCACATACTTGCTTAACGTCATCAAGGAATGTTTCCGCGATGTATTTAGCGCGTAGTGGGTCGCCTGGCATCAGTACTGTTTCAGCGAAATCACCTGGTTGTGCATTAATGTGTGGGGTTGCCATAGTTATTACTCCAAAAATTATTAGTAATTCGAACTGCTGATTACTAATTATGTTGATTTTGAAAAATCTGTTGAGGCAATACTAGCTATATCTGCCCTTACTCCGTGAGAAGTATGTCACAAAAGGGGGGTAATTGATGCTTTTAGTCTCTGTTGATAACTAAATGTGTTGAAAGTGAATGAGCAATCGATTTGTAAAAACGTTTGCTTCATTCAGTGAACCAAAATGTGGTTAATCACGTAGGTTAAATACACATTGTACAAACATTTATTTTGTACAGTATTTGGGAATTGTGCTAAAACTTATACAAGAAATGTTTTTGTACAGCTTAGCTAGACAAAGGAGTCCATGATGAATCAGCAGCAGATAAAAATAGGTATCAGTTCTTGTGTTTTAGGTGAGCGTGTTCGATTTGATTCAGGACACAAAGTTAGTAAGTTTGTCACCAAGGAGCTTTCTCCATATTTCGAATTTGTTCCTGTTTGCCCTGAAGTGGGTTCTGGAATGCCTGTTCCTAGGCCAACCATACGATTGATGTCCAATGAGGATAGAATTGCTTTGGTGGAAACGAAAGATCCTACCAAAGAGCATACGCAGGCTGTCGTTGATTACTCGAAGAACAAAGTTGTAGAGCTTGAGCGAGAAGAATTGTGTGGTTACATCGTCTGCGCTAAATCCCCAACGTGCGGAATGGAGCGCGTTAAAGTCTACAAAAAGAACAGCGCAGAGAATGTAGGTGTAGGCTTGTACACCAATGAGCTGATGAAAGCCATGCCTTGGCTGCCGGTAGAGGAAGATGGTCGACTCAACGATCCGGTTTTGAAAGAGAACTTTATTACTCGTATTTACACACTCAGAGACTTTTATGATTCTGTCGGTGATGAACCTACTCGTGGGAAGATCGTTGCGTTTCACTCTCGCTACAAATTGACCTTAATGGCTCATCACCCTGCTTCATACAAAGAGCTTGGTAAACTCGTGGCAAATGTTAAAGATTACGACATTGAAGAGTTCTACAAGCTATACAGAGTCGCTTTGATGGCAGCGGTTTCACACAGAGCAAGTAGGAAAAACAATACCAATGTATTAATGCATCTTCAGGGGTATTTTAAGCGAGAGCTCAGCAAGTCACAGAAAAAAGAGCTGAGACAAGTCATAGAGGACTATAGAGTGGGGCTTCTTCCCTTGCTTGCACCATTAACACTAATTAAGCACTATTTAGCGGATCATCCGGATGCTTATTTGGAAGACCAAGCTTTTCTGCAACCTCACCCACAGGAGTTACGTTTAAGATATGGGCTATGAGAAAAAACTGTACGCGATTCGCGAGATCTCTGAGATTACTGGGGTTAAGCCAGTAACCTTACGCGCGTGGCAGCGACGTTACAGCCTAGTGCAACCTCAACGAACTGAAAAAGGCCATCGCTTGTATACCGATGAACACATCGCCTTGATAGGAGAGATACAAGGTTGGCTGAGTAAAGGAGTTCCGATTGGTAAAGTAAAAGACGTACTCGAGTCCACTGAACCAAACAAAGGCGAGCAGTATCTAGCGAGTGAGCAGTTGGATGAAGTGAGTGCTTTCTTACAGGCATTAGCGGATTTGAACAAAGGAAAAGCGGATTCAATCGTAAGTACTGTTTTTAAAGAGTACCCACTGGGTGTGGTGCAAAAGCAGTTTGTGAAGCCGACAGAGAAAGCACTGTCTGTGGTTAGAATCGGCTTGCGTGCCTTACAAAAGGGGTTGATGGAGTCCATTTTTGTTGCTCGGCTCAACGCAATTATTGAAGCAGAGAACAAAGCCGCTAAGTCCGGGAAATGCTTGTTTATTAATTACGATAGCGTTAACGACATACATGCACGTCTTTGGGCATTGCATTTATCAGAGTCAGGCAAAAACCTAGTCATCATAGATGGAATCGAAGATTTGTCTGGCCTAGTTGAACACGAAGGGCTGAATGCGTACGACACCGTCGCTATTTATAGCTCGCGTCCTTTGACAACTGGACAAATCGCTATTGTTGGAAAGATAAAGTCATCATTTTCAGGACAGGTTGTCCTTTCAGACTTAATAGAAAAGTAAGGTCTGAATATGAAGATAGTCTGGCTGCGAAGAGATTTACGTGTTGAAGACAATACCGCTTTGAGCGAAGCGTGTTCAAGTGGAGATCCTGTTGTTGCTCTGTATATTGCAACGCCGCAAACTTGGCAGGAACACTCACTTGCCCCGATTCAGGCTGATTTAATTTATCGTCGACTTTTGGCATTGCAACACGACCTGAGTAAGAAAAACATCTCCCTCTACTACGCTCAAAAGGATTCTTATAAAGATGCCGCGAGATTGGTAGCTGAAGTTGCTGTAAAACAAGGCGCGAGCGGCGTTTATGTTAACAAAGAGTATGAACTCAATGAACGCAGCAGAGACGAGTTACTGTCCGAGCTTCTCGTTTCGGAGGGGATTGAATGTAACAGCTATGATGATAAATGCATTCTCAAGCCCGGCAGCGTGGTTAACAAGCAAGGTGACTACTTCAAGGTATTCACCCCGTTTAAACGCGCCTACTTGGCCGCAATGTATCGTCATCCAGTTGCTGTCACAAAGCTAACCCCTCAACTGAAGAGAGGGGATCTGACATTAAATAGTGTGGAAGAATTTTCAATCCAGTGTGATTTTGACTACCCAAGAGTATCCAGTGAAAGATACGCTGTAGATACTGAGCAGATAATACAAGCGTTAAGAAGTTTCGATAGTGACAAGGTTGATAGCTATCATTCCCATCGTGATTTCCCCGCGATTGACGGCACAAGTACTCTTTCACCCTATTTAGCCATTGGAGCGCTCTCTGTCAGGCAATGCATGGCAAGGCTCATGTACCAGCAACCCCTTCCTTTAAGTGGTGGACGTGAGGTTTGGCAAAGCGAATTGATTTGGCGCGAGTTTTATCAACATTTAGTCTACTTTGAACCCAAATTGTCGCAAGGTAAGAGCTTTACTTCATGGGGCGACCATTTAGTCTGGCTTAATCCTACCGAGGCTATAGATGCGTGGAAAAAAGGCCTGACAGGTTATCCGATTGTCGACGCAGCAATGCGTCAGCTTAACGAGACAGGTTGGATGCATAATCGTTTGAGAATGATAGTGGCGAGCTTTCTAGTTAAAGATCTACATGCAGACTGGCGTGTTGGTGAACACTATTTTATTTCCAAACTTGTAGATGGGGACTATGCCGCCAATAACGGTGGTTGGCAGTGGTGTGCGTCGACGGGCTGTGATGGGCAACCTTACTTTCGTATTTTTAATCCTACGACACAGGGAGAGCGCTTTGACCCTGATGGCACTTTTATTCGGCGTTGGATTCCTGAGCTAATGTACGTGCCAGACAAGTACATCCATCAACCACATAAGTGGGGTAATGCTAAAGATTTGTCATATCCAGAACCGATAGTTGATCATAAGACCGAAAGAGAGATAACCTTAAGCCTCTATAAAGAAGCCAAGGAAGTTTAAATGGTGCGTAAGTTTCTCGCATTCTTGTGTTGTGTCAGCTCGCCTCTTTTTGCTGCGACGTATGAGTTACCCGTAGAGGGCAGTAGTATCGTAGGGCGAACTCAGTACCATCAGGTACAAGAAGGGGAGACGCTCGCCAATATAGCCAAGCAATACGATGTCGGTTTCTTGTCGTTGATGGCTGCCAATAAAGGGGTCGACCCGTTTTTGCCTAAGGCGGATTATGTTTTAACGATTCCAACTCAAATAATATTGCCGAACGTAGATCGCGAGGGGATCGTGATTAATCTGGCGGAACTTCGACTTTACTATTTCGAGCCAGAGTCTAACAAAGTGCATATATTTCCGGTTGGTATAGGGCGAGTAGGGCGAGATACGCCTGAAATGGAAACCTCCATTAGCCAAAAACGTCCAAATCCGACTTGGACTCCTCCTGCTTCAATTCGCAAAGATTATTTAGCCAAAGGGATTGAATTACCGGCAGTGGTGCCTGCTGGTCCAGAAAATCCTCTGGGTGAATATGCTCTGCGATTAGCGCATGGTGCTGGAGATTACCTCATTCACGGCACTAACAAGGATTTCGGTATTGGTCTTCGGGTGAGTTCGGGTTGTATTCGTATGGAGCCAAAAGATATCGAGTGGTTATTCCCTCAAGTTAAGCTTGGGGACAAAGTCACTGTGATAAATGAGCCTATAAAGGTTGCACTAGAACCAGATCGTAGTGTGTTCCTAGAAGCACATGAGCCATTAACACGTAGTGACGGCGTAAAGAAAGTGCTTGAGATACCACAAGAGCTTAGTTGGTGGTTAGAGGAATTTGATCAATCGGATGTGAAAGCAAGAGCTGCTATATTGGCGCAAAATGGCGTGCCAGTCGAAATAGTCGCCCCGACACTGATAAACTAAAGAAAAAAAGAAAGGGTCTGCATGCAGACCCTTTCTTTTAAAAGACGAGATTACTTAGTGTAAGACTGAGCAATGTTGTCGATACGTTCGTTTGCACGTGCTGCTTCTTCTTGTGCTGCCATTGCAGAGTCACCAGACTTACGTACTTCAGATTGTAGCGCTTGAACGTCTTGGCTTAGCTGGCTTACTTGATTGCTTAGCTCATCCATTTTCGCCGTTGTCGCTTCGTCTGGACCAGATGCACAACCCGCTAGTAGAAGAACAGAAGATGCTGCAGCTGCGATCAACATTTTGTTCATGAGAGAACTCCTTGCATAAATAAGTATCAAAAATATGTCCTATACCTTTTTATCGTATAGTGACGTCAATCAGTGTAGCCCTAATTTTACGCTTGCTAAAGCTAGCAAAAGTCAAAAAAACCCAAGAATTTAAGTAATTATCAAATTAGTTGAGCTACGTCTCATTGGTAAGAGCAATAGATGCAAGAGACATAGAACTGACATTTAGAGTAAAAGTACGGGGAAAAGAATATTTTCTGTGATCTCTATCCTCTTACACTGAATCCAGTTATCATAGCCTGTTTTTGAATAATTCGTGTTGTACGAAGCTTTTTGAGCTGTGATGACAACGCTGTGTGACCAATTGGAGAATACTTTGCACTTTAAAGATTTAGGTTTAGACAATCGCTTACTTAAGAACTTGAAGCACTTTGACTTTAAGAAGGCGACAGAAATTCAGCAACGTGCGATACCTGTCGCGATTGCTGGCAAAGATCTGTTGGCTTCTTCAAAGACAGGTTCTGGTAAGACGCTAGCTTTTGTATTGCCTATGCTACACAAGTCGCTAAAAAACAAAGCATTCTCTGCAAAGGATCCGCGTGCTGTTATTCTTGCCCCGACACGTGAGCTTGCGAAGCAAGTGTATGGTGAGCTGCGCTCAATGTTAGGTGGACTATCATACGATGCGACGTTAATTGTTGGTGGTGAAAACTTTAACGATCAAGTGAAAGCGCTGCGCCGTTACCCTAAGTTTATTGTCGCAACACCTGGACGTTTAGCCGATCACCTTGAGCATCGCTCTCTATTTCTAGACGGCCTTGAAACTCTAGTGCTTGATGAAGCTGACCGTATGCTAGATCTTGGCTTCGCACCAGAACTTCGCCGTATTCACAACGCGGCTAAACACCGTCGTCGCCAAACTCTTATGTTCTCAGCAACCCTAGATCATGCTGAAGTTAATGATATTGCTATGGAGATGTTAGATGCTCCAAAACGTATTGCGATTGGTGCTGCGACAGAAAAGCATACTGACATTACTCAGAAGTTCTACCTGTGCGACCATCTTGATCATAAAGAAGCAATCTTAGAGCGCATTCTAGAAGAAGCAGAATACAAACAGCTGATTATCTTTACTGCAACGCGTGTTGATACAGAGCGTTTAACAGAAAAACTTAACGAGAAGAAGCTCAAAGCAATCGCGCTTAGCGGTAGCTTAAACCAGACTCAACGTAATACCATCATGAGTCAGTTTGAACGCGCTGTGTTCAAAATACTGGTCACGACAGACGTCGCTTCTCGTGGTCTAGATATCGCTAACGTTACCCATGTTGTAAACTTCGACATGCCAAAACATACGGAAGAATATGTTCACCGTGTAGGTCGTACAGGCCGTGCTGGTAATAAAGGTGATGCCGTTTCTCTGGTAGGTCCAAAAGACTGGGATAGCTTTAAGCGTGTAGAGGCTTATCTACAGCAAGACTTAAACTTTTCTGAGCTTGAAGGGTTAAAAGGCAAGTTTAAAGGTTTGAAACCGCGTAAACCTGATTTCCGTAACAAGGGCAAAGCGACTAAGAATGCCAAGCCGCAAGCGAAGAAATCAACTAAGAAACCAGTTAAGCGTGACAAGAGCTTCCACCAGAATGTGGCAGTGGGTGATAGCGTGTTTATTCCTAAGAAGAAAACACCGCCTAAACCTGATAGCGAATAATCAGAGTTAAACTAACAAAGCCATTTGGTTCTGCCAAATGGCTTTTTTGTATCAAGAGTTTGGTTGAAGCAGCGCAAAATCAACGGACAAAAAAAGGAGCCAAATTTGGCTGTCTCTTGATCACAAGTTTCCGTGTTCAAGAGACATCGCTAGCTCATAGCCTTCGAGGATGGTTTGTAATTTAAACCATCCTTCCCATAATACTCGGACGGAGGCTCGC
>WJXF01000020.1_pt1 | contig 97919 bp, 92 predicted proteins | sample 9263211 | NCBI WGS metagenome assembly WJXF01 (sample SAMN12697362, study PRJNA563984) | aquatic metagenome | isolation source: water sample from a prawn hatchery tank treated with erythromycin, plated on... | place: Australia | collected 2018-10-17
CATTACCAAGTATAAAATACCCTGGAGGGGTTCCCGAGTGGCCAAAGGGATCAGACTGTAAATCTGCTGGCACTGCCTTCGATGGTTCGAATCCGTCCCCCTCCACCATATTTTCTTATAATAGTCTGTTCGGTGGATAAGCCGTTAGATATGTTGTGAGAAACACTTGAATAGTGTGTTGGGAAAACACTACCAAGTATAAAACACCCTGGAGGGGTTCCCGAGTGGCCAAAGGGATCAGACTGTAAATCTGCTGGCACTGCCTTCGATGGTTCGAATCCGTCCCCCTCCACCATATTTCTTCTTATGACTGCTCTGAGTGGATAACCCATTCAATAAGTTGTGAGAAACACTTGAATAATGTGTTGGGAAAACATTACCAAGTATAAAATACCCTGGAGGGGTTCCCGAGTGGCCAAAGGGATCAGACTGTAAATCTGCTGGCACTGCCTTCGATGGTTCGAATCCGTCCCCCTCCACCATATACAGAAAACCAGCTCATTGAGCTGGTTTTTTTGTACCTATCGAAAATCTAAGCGCACTTCTATTCTCGCAAGTATAAAAAAGCCCCGACGAATAGCCGAGGCGATAACTAACATCTATAGGGGGAAGTTAGTTGTTTAAAAGAATAATACGTGTTTCATAAGGGCGAAGTACTTGATGCTGAGATACCTTGTCACCAGAAAGCTCATAGTTACCCAAAACGTATTGTGCTTTATCGCAATCAAACTCTTCAGGCAAGACACACTCTGTTTCGGCTGCGTAATAGTTATTCAAACAAATTAGGGTCTGACTTTGTGACTTACGCTGATAACCAAATACTGCTTTATGCTCAGGATAGAGATCGATATAGCTACCTGTAGTGATCACTTCAATCTCTTTACGTAACTGAATTAGCTGCTGATAAAAATAGAATACCGAGTTTTTATCTGCTACCGCTTTATCTGCGTTAATTTCCGCATAGTTACTTGCCACTTCGAGCCAAGGCTGCGCTTTTGAGAAACCAGCATACTGATCCCCATTCCACTGCATCGGCGTACGAGAGTTATCACGAGATTTTTGTGCCAGAATCGCCATCATTTCTTGATGTTCAACGCCTTGCTCATTGACCATGATGTCATACATATTGGTGCTTTCTACGTCACGATATTGCTCGATAGAGGTGTAACCTGGGTTGGTCATACCGATCTCTTCACCTTGGTAGATATATGGCGTCCCTTGCATCATGTGCACTGAAGCTGCGAGCATTTTGGCGGATTCTAAACGATAGTGTTTGTCGTCACCCAATCGACTTACCACTCGTGGCTGGTCATGGTTACACCAGAATAGCGCGCCCCACCCTTTGCCATTTAGACCTGTCTGCCAATGATTAAAGATCTGCTTCAACTGAGAGAAATCGAATGGCGCTTTGGTCCATTTTTCACCATTTGGATAATCGACCTTTAAGTGGTGAAAATTAAACACCATCGACAACTCTTTATTATCAAGCGATGAATATTGCTGACAATGCCCTAGGGTCGTAGAAGACATTTCACCCACCGTCACACTGCCATATTTCTGGAATACCGCCTCGCTGATCTCTTGCAGATATTCGTGTACGCGAGGTCCATCGGTATAAAAGCGTCGACCATCGCCAAGGTGATCATTGGGGAAGTCCTGCTGTTTAGAAATTAGGTTGATTACATCCAGACGGAAGCCATCTACACCTTTTTCAGCCCAGAAGCTGATCACTTCTTTGACTTCGCCGCGAACTTTCGGGTTTTCCCAGTTGAGGTCGGCCTGCTCTTTGGCGAATAGATGCAAAAAGTACTGGTCGGTTGTTTCATCAAGTTCCCAAGCACTACCACCAAATTTTGATTGCCAGTTGTTAGGGATTCCACCATCGACAGGATCTTTCCAAATGTAGTAATCACGGTAAGGGCTGTTTTTGTCACCAAGCGCAGACTGGAACCACTCATGCTCAGTCGATGTATGGTTGACTACAATATCCATAATAATGCGGATGCCACGCTGATGAGCTTCAGCGAGAAGCTGGTCAAAATCATCCATGGTGCCAAAGTCTGGATTGATCGCGTAGTAGTCAGAGATATCGTAACCATTATCAATCATTGGTGACTGATAAACAGGGGTTAACCAAATCGCATCAACACCCAATAGTTTCAAGTAATCAAGCTTAGAAATAATGCCTTGAATATCCCCAGTTCCTTTACTGCCACTGTCGCAAAAGCTCTTAGGGTAAATTTGATAGATCGAGGCGGTTTTCCACCAATTTGCATCATTAGCGATTGTTGTCATTGCTAAACTCACTTACCAAAAAAAATAATAAACTTTGAAAAAAGGAGCGACGAAATGCCGCTCCAAAAAATGATGGGTTACGCGTTCGCTGGCTCTAACTCGCCTTTCATTTGCGCACGCTTGTAGAAGAACAGGGTCAATGCGGCAGGTACGGCGATTGCCACTAACATTGCGATTGCAAAGATGCCCCAGAATTGTGGTTGGATAGATAAGATACCCGGTAGACCACCCACACCAATACCGTTCGCCATAACGCCCGCACTACCACAGATCGCTGCTGCAATTGCACTACCAATCATTGCGCTTAGCATTGGGAACTTGTACTTCAAGTTAATACCGTACATCGCAGGCTCAGTTACACCTAAGTAAGCAGAAATCGCCGCTGGAACTGAAATGTCACGCTCACCATGTTTTTTACTGATGATGATAATGCCGACAACCGCTGAAGCTTGAGCAATGTTTGATAGAGCGATTAATGGCCAAATTGGCGTACCACCTAGATCTTGCATTAGTTGTAGATCTACAGCGTTAGTCGTGTGGTGAATACCTGTGATAACAAGTGGTGCGTATAGGAAACCAAATACCATTGAACCTATAACAGCAAAGTCTCCGGTCATCGCCGCTTTAGCCGCAAATGCCACACCATCGCCTAAGACACGGCCAAATGGACCAATTAGAGAGTGAGCCAATACCACAGAAACAATAATTGATACGAAAGGAACGACAACTAAGTAAAGGTACGAAGGAACAATACGTTTAAGGTTAGTTTCAATAAACGCCAGCGCCATACCCGCTAACATCGCAGGAATCACCTGAGCTTGGTAACCGACTTTTTCAATCACGAACAGACCAAAGTCCCACACTTCTGGGGCTTGCTTACCGATAAGATAAGCATTCATCAACTGCGGAGAGACCAAAGTCACACCTAAAGTGATACCTAGAATTGGTGTGCCTCCTAGCTTCTTCACTGTTGACCAACATACCCCAACAGGCAGGAAGAAGAAGATCGCTTCACCGATTAACCATAAGAAGCTATGAACCGTCGCCCAGAACTGACTAATTTCAGTTAGCGACTGGCCATCAAACATCTTGATGTCACCAATCACATTACGGAAACCTAAGATCAAACCACCAGTGATGATTGCAGGAAGTAGTGGTACAAAGATTTCAGCAAGATGGGAAATACCACGTTCCAATACATTCATGTTTTGGCGAGCAGCAAGTTTCGCTTCGTCTTTGGACGCTTCGCTCTTACCTGATAGCTCAATCAGCACTTTATACACTTCATCAACTTCAGTACCGATCACTACCTGGAACTGACCCGCATTGGTAAAGCAACCTTTTACGATTGGCAACGCCTCTAGCGCTTTCTCGTCTGCCTTATCGGTATCATTCAATACAAAGCGAAGGCGAGTTAGACAGTGGCTTACACTCGCGATATTTTCGCGACCACCAACTAATTCAATCAGACGCTCAACTTCTTGTTTCGCAATCTTACTCATATCCATGTCCACCCTAATTGGATTCTCATTCATCTGTTGTCAACAATGTTGACGTTTCAAACTGACTAAGCTTGTTGTTTTTCTATTTATGGGAACATTCCCAAATGTACTTATTATATTGTCAGATCTATTTACAGATAAAAATGGGAACAGTCCCATTAATTGAAAGAGATCACAGTATAATTTTAAATCACTTTGAAAATAATGGCTTAGATTGAGATAGGTTCTTGAGTGATATGAACTTGCTCAAGCTCACCATTAATCTGAGAAATCAGTAACTTAGCAGCTCTTTCACCGGCTAAAGAGTAACCAGGGTCAATACTAAATACTTTGGGAAATAGGAAGGAAAGCAGTTCATTTCCACCCACGCCAGTGACAACCACATCTTCACGATTAAGCTCTTGCAAACGCTTAATGACCCCTAAAGCTAAGGTGTCACTGGCACAAACTATCGCTTGAACGCCTTGGTTCAAGACATCGTCCACCAGCAAATAAGCGCTTTCGTGGTTTAGCTGACCTGTCTGATAGTTCGGTGAAATAGAATGAGATTGGCACCAATCGAGATAAGCGTCTAAACGCAACTTACCCGTAGTTTTATCACTCGGATCGACACCAATAAATGCGACGTTCTTGAGGCTCTTTTGCTCTAAGAACTGCAACGCCTTAACAATGACTTGTCTATTATCGTAATTGATTGAAGAGACCTTATCTGTGTCCATCGCGATAACCACAGTGCGATTATGCCAACTCGCCAGCTTAGCAATATCAAAGTCACTAAAGCCGAACACAATGACGCCATCAACATTGCGCTTTTTCAGCACATCCAAATGCTCATTGGTCTTTGCTCGATCAAATTGACTCTCCATGATGACAACATCATACCCTTGACCATAAAGCGTGTTGAGCATACTCCCTACAGCTTTGTTTTCTGATGGCGAGTCGAGACGAGAGATAATGACCCCCACCACTTTTTGACTTCCTCCACGCATCGCCTGCGCAGACTTAGAGGGAACATAACCTGACTCTTGAATCACCTGTTCAACCTTGGCACGTGTTTCTGGCTTAACCTTAGGATCGTTGGTCAGAACACGAGAGACGGTCGATTTACCAACACCGGATAACCGGGCAATATCAAGAATGGTTAGTTTTTTGCTCATAAAGTCGTGGGTCTAGTAGTTGAACGTTCAAAGGAGGCTACACGCCTCCAGACACGCTATCGTAAAAGATCTATTGGGTAATGCAATTTTTATACACCAAGTGGTCGAGCTCTAAACGCGCTTCTTTACCTTTGGTATAGAGGGTCACTGGGTTTTGTATTTTTGCTGTGCCATCATGGAGAATATATTTAGTGCCAGAGCCTGAGGGAACCTGGACCATGCGATAATCTTTCTTAGGTAACCTTAATAGTGCCGTATAATCATTGGGCATCATGGCTAGCTTGAAGGTTTCACCACCACTACATTGATAGAATAGAAAATCACCTTGATAGTGGTTTTCACGTTCCATCGAAGTAAAAGAGCACGCTGACACGCTCAGCCCTAGTACGACTGAAAATAACAACCGATATCTCATGATTCCCTCCAAACAAGACAAAGGCCGCCCATGGCAGCCTTTCTTCAGTTTATTTCGCTAAATACGCTGGGACCTCTTTAATACTGTCTAGTACCACAGACGCAATAGCTTCTCCTTTTTCTGTGACTGGCTTACCAGTACGAACAAGAATTCTAGTGCCAACACCGGCTGCTTCAGCTGCCATCATGTCTTCAGCTTTGTCACCGACCATGACAGAATTCGCCATATCAATCTTCAAGAAGTCACGTGCTGAGATAAACATCCCAGGTTTTGGCTTACGGCAATCACAATCTTGCTTATATTTACCGTGACCATGTTCAGCGTGATGCGGACAGTAATAGATACCATCAAATTCAACGCCATTGTCGACAAAATTCCAGTCCATCCATTGAGTCAAAGATAGGAAGCGATCTTCACTAAATTTACCACGAGCAATACCCGACTGGTTTGTTACTAAGACCAATTGATAGCCCATTTCTTTCAATTTCTTGGTCGCTTCAAATACGCCATCAACAAACTCAAAATCATGCTCATCGTGAACATAGCCGTGATCGATGTTAATCACGCCATCTCGGTCTAAAAAGACTGCTGGTTTTGCCAAAATATGCTTCTCTATGTACTGTGCTTTATAAGAATTATTGCACGCTTTATTTCTTTCATCACTATCTAATTACCAATCGATTGAGCAAAAAATACGTTTAGACGTCTAGACGTAAAAATATCTATTGACAGAAAACACGTGAGACCATAGCATCATCTACTAAATGAGATGTAGCTCAACATTATCTGCTGCTCTTCATCTAATCTGATAGCGGGTCTCTCGATGATTGAAATTAATCAAGTAAATAAGGTGTTCTACCAGGGCAGTAAGGAAATACATGCCTTAAAGGAGATTAACCTTCATATTCCACAAGGAACCATCTTTGGTGTTATTGGCTCATCGGGAGCAGGGAAAAGTACGCTTATTCGTTGCGTAAACATGTTAGAAGCGCCAACAACAGGCTCAATTGTGGTTGATGGTGTAGACCTGACCACACTGAGTAAATCTCAGCTTAGTGAAGCTCGCCGTAACATCGGCATGATCTTCCAACATTTCAACCTACTGTCATCGCGTACGGTTTTTGATAACGTTGCTCTGCCACTTGAGTTGGCAGGCAAAGATAAAGCACACATCACCACTAAAGTGACTGAGCTGCTGAAACTGGTCGGCCTTGAAGATAAGCATGAAAGCTACCCTTCAAACCTAAGTGGTGGTCAAAAGCAGCGTGTCGCGATCGCACGTGCTCTTGCGTCTGATCCAAAGGTTCTGCTGTGTGATGAAGCGACTAGCGCATTGGATCCAGCAACCACTCAGTCGATTCTAGAGCTGCTAAAAGAGATCAACCGCAAACTGAACATCACTATGCTTTTGATTACTCACGAAATGGACGTTGTAAAAAGCATCTGTCACGAAGTGGCGATCATTGGTGGTGGCGAGCTGGTCGAAAAAGGGACTGTCGGTGAAATTTTCGCTCATCCTAAAACAGAACTGGCACATCAATTCATTCGTTCTACACTCGACTTGTCGATTCCAGAAGATTACCAAGTTCGCTTGCAAGCAACGCGTGTTGATGGCAGTTACCCACTTGTCCGTCTAGAGTTCACTGGCGCAACGGTTGATGCTCCTTTGATGACGCAAATTGCCCGTAAATTCAACATTGATGTCAGCATTCTCAGTTCAGACCTCGATTACGCAGGTGGCGTCAAATTCGGCATGATGGTCGCAGAACTATTTGGTAATGAACAAGATGACAATGCAGCGATTGAGTTCCTGCGTGAGCACAAGGTAAAAGTAGAGGTGCTAGGCTATGTCCTTTAATGAAATTTCACAGTGGCTGAGCTTAAACAGCAATCTACTTATCGGCGCGACTTGGGATACTATCTACATGGTTGCTGTGGCGGGCATTGTTGGCTTTGCCGTTGGTATTCCACTCGGTGTTATTCTGCATATCACCAAGAAAGGTGGCTTACTTGAGAACACGAAACTAAACAGTGTACTCGGCGCTATTGTTAACGTGGGTCGTTCCGTTCCTTTCCTAGTGCTGATGGTGGCCATTATTCCAGTTACCAAACTATTAGTTGGCACATTCATCGGTACAACAGCAGCCATCGTGCCTCTTACAATCGGCGCAATTCCATTTGTTGCTCGCCTTATCGAAGGTGCTCTACTTGAAGTCCCAACAGGATTAGTTGAAGCTGCGCAATCGATGGGCGCAACCCCGATTCAAATTATTTCTAAGGTACTGCTTCCTGAAGCAATGCCAACCATCGTTAACTCGGTAACCATTACACTCGTCACGCTTGTCAGCTACTCAGCAATGGCAGGAACGGTTGGCGGAGGCGGTCTAGGTGACGTCGCCATTCGATACGGCTTCCACCGCTATGACGTGGTCATTATGGCCGTTACTGTGGTAATGCTTATCGTGCTAGTTCAAATCATTCAATCCATTGGTGATGCGATTGTCCGTCGTGTCGATCACCGCTAAGAATACAATAAAGAATACTCACAGATTTAATTTATAAGGAGATAGTGATGAAATTCAGTCTTAAAGGTCTATTAACTATCGCAGCTGCTGCATCAGCATTAGTACTAGCAGGTTGTGGTGAAAAAGAAGCAGATACCAGCAAGATTAAAGTTGGTGTTATGGCTGGTGCAGAGGCACAAGTGGCTGAAGTTGCTGCTAAAGTCGCTAAAGAAAAATACGGCCTAGATGTAGAGCTAGTTACCTTTACTGATTACGTGACACCAAACGCAGCACTAGATGATGGCTCTATCGACATCAACGCGTTCCAACACAAGCCATACTTAGATCAGCAAGTTGCCGATCGCGGTTACAAACTGACTATCGCGGGTAACACGTTTGTTTACCCAATCGCAGGTTACTCTAAGCAAGTGAAAGCGGTAGACGAAATTCAAGAAGGTGCTCGTATCGCAGTACCTAACGACCCAACAAACCTAGGTCGTTCACTGATTCTACTTGAGCAACAAGGACTGCTGAAACTACGTGAAAACGTTGGTCTACTAGCAACAGTGCGCGACATTGTTGAAAACCCGAAAAACATCACTATCGTAGAGCTAGACGCAGCACAGCTACCACGCTCTCTAGATGACGTTGCGCTTTCTGTTATCAACACAACTTACGCAAGCTCTATCAACCTAACACCACAAAAAGACGGTGTATTCGTTGAAGACAAAGAGTCTCCATACGTAAACCTAATCGTGTCGCGTGAAGACAACGCACAAGCGGAAAACGTCCAAAACTTTGTTAAGTCGTACCAGACTGAAGAAGTTTACACAGCGGCTTCTGACATTTTCCAAGGTGGCGTAGTTAAAGGTTGGTAATCACTTACTTTTGCTGACATAAGCTCTCAAGGGTTGACGTAATGTCAGCCCTTTTCTTTTGGCGGCGCAGCTCTTAGCCGCTCGAAATAGTCATCAATGATGGCTTCATAACGTCCGTCATCCTTCATTTCTCTTAGCACTTGGTCAAACTGGTCTCTTAACCACTGATGCTCTTTCAGCTTAGAAAACGCGATGTAACTTGGCGTGGCCTCGATTGGCGGCGAGAGTATTTCCAGTGCTTGTTCCATTTGTTCACTAGCCAGAATGCTTCGCGCACCAAAATCATTATTTACCCACACATCAGCACGCCCCGTCCTGACCAAGCGAGCGCAATCTTCAGTTCGGTTGCGCCAAAAGACTAATCTAAAACGTCCACCTGCCAATAAGGCATCCATCTGTTTACCATAACTGACCCTATTGACAGCGCAGATAGCGACAGACGAAACATCACGGGATAAAAAGTCGTAGCTACTTATCTTACTACTTCTTTTTACCACTAAGCTGATATTCTGCGTAAACAAGATCTCATTAGAGTAATCGGCAAACTTTTCGCGTGTTGGATTTTTAAATGCGGTAAAGATAGCGTCGGCACGACCAAACTGAACATTACTCAAGGCTCGTGCCCAAGGTAAAACTTCTATTGATATCTGGACATCGAGTTCATCAAACACGGCCTCAACAAGCTCGACGGCCACACCAGATAACTCCCCTTCGCGATGGACGATATAGGGTGGATAGTCAAGCGTGACTAACTGCACTGTGGTTGAACTGACTGCGGGAAGAGAGCACAACCATATCAATAGCGACAAAGCCCAAAGCTTACCCATGCTCGTTGGCTTGTATTACGGAATGATATGAGCCTGAAGAAAGCTCGGGATTGGAAAGAGCTGAGTTTGTTGAATCATTTTACCTCCAAGGCATAGCGCTCTACCGATAAGTAAAGTTCACCACTATCACTTGTCAACTCCTCAGACTGTTCAGAAAATCTATAGGTACAAAAAAGCCGGAGCAATGAGCTCCGGCTAAATCGTTCAATAAAGTACGTGTGATTAAGGCGTGTAGTACGTCGCCGCACCAGGACCTACAGGTAGACCTAAGATAAACACCCAAACGTAGAACAGTAAACTCCAACCCACGATGAACACGATTGAGTAAGGTAGCATGGTCGCAATAAGCGTACCGATACCTAGGTTCTTCATGTATCGCGTTGCTACAGCAAGGATAAGACCAAAGTAGCTCATCATAGGCGTGATGATGTTAGTAGTAGAATCACCGATACGGTAAGCCGCTTGAATAGTTTCTGGCGCGTAGCCAACCAGCATCAACATAGGAACAAAGATTGGTGCTGTTACTGCCCATTGTGCAGATGCTGAACCTATCATTAGGTTGATGAAGCCACACATAAGAATGAAGGCGAAGAACAGCATTGGGCCAGTTAGGCCAATCTCTTGTAGGAAGCTTGCCCCTGCAACAGCGAAGACTTGACCAAAGTTAGTCCACTTGAAGAATGCCACAAATTGAGCTGCGAAGAATACCAGTACAATGTACATGCCCATTGAAGACATAGACTTAGACATTGCATCGATAACATCGCGATCTGTCTTCATCGTGCCAACAACTTTACCGTAAACAAAGCCAGGTACAGCAAAGAATACAAAGATAAAGGCTACGATACTCTTCAGGAATGGTGAACCAGCAATGGTACCTGCGTCAGAGCGAAGGATGCCGTCTGCTGGAACGACTGTCCAAGCAAGAAGCGCTGAAACAACTAATACCGCAAGACCTGCAAGCTTAAGACCTTTTTTCTCTACAGCAGTTAGACCACCCATTTTATCTTGAGATAGGTCTTCTGACGCTTCTTCATCATTGTATTTGCCTAGCTTAGGCTCAACGATTTTTTCAGTAACAAAAGCACCAGTGATTGCAATAAAGAAAGTCGACACAAACATGAAGTACCAGTTAACTTCAGGTCCAACTGTGTAGGTTGGGTCAATCATTTGCGCTGCAGTTTCTGTAATACCAGATAGCAGTGGGTCAACAGTACCGATTAGCAGGTTTGCAGAGTAGCCACCAGAAACACCAGCGAATGCCGCAGCAAGACCGGCTAGAGGGTGACGACCTAAAGAGTGGAATAGCATTGCAGCTAGCGGGATAAGTACCACGTAACCTAGTTCAGATGCCGTATTAGAAATGATACCTGCGAATACAACCGTTACAGTAACCATGCGCTTAGATGCGCCCATTACCATACCGCGCATTGCTGCCGATAATAGACCAGAGTGTTCAGCGATAGCGACACCTAGCATAGCAACTAGCACAGTACCTAGCGGTGCAAAACCAACAAAGTTTTTCACTAGGTTAGTAACGATTAGCTCCAAACCATCAGCATTTAAAAGGCTGACAACGTGGATCATGCCGTCTGCTGCACGACCTTTCGCACCTTCAGGGCGCGGGTCCATAACAGATACTTCAAAGTAACCTGCAATACCAGATAGGACTAAGATAGCTAAACAGAAGATGGCGAATAGAGTGATAGGATGGGGTAATAGGTTCCCCAAATATTCAACAGCGTCTAAGAAACGCGTAAATAGCGGTTTCTTAGGTGAATTTTGTTTAATTGAAGCAGATGAACTCATCTGTTCCCTCCTTGTAGTTATTCCTGCGCAAATGTGACAAAAATGTTCCAAATGCCAGCGCAGGGTACTCGACAAAATACTCAATTAGAAATGCAAAATGTTACAAATTGTGTAACAAATCATATTATTTAACGCATTTTGCACAAATAATTAGCAAATACCACCAAAACAAAACCAAATAACAGAATTATAATTTATATAAATACATTCATTCTGTTTATTTAATGGCCTTTAAGTCGTTGATTGGTATAAGGAGGAAACTCAACCACCAAAGAGAGGCATAAATTACGCTTATCTATAACCAAGCACTCTGGTGGTTTAAGAGAGGGGGAAAAGCCTCAAACTGCGATAGTCAAAAATGAGAGCTTTATCCTGTTGAGATTGGAGGCTACTTTTGCACCGCTTTAAATCTTGGATTGGTTTTGCAGATAACGTACAAACGCCCTCTTCTTTTGACGATTTGACAATCAGGATGGCGATTCTTAGCACTCTTAAGAGATTTTACGACCTTCATTTACTTGTCCCCTTTAGAAAATTGACCAAATCGACGCTTAAAGTTAGCGACACGACCTTCCTGATGAATGACACGCTGCTTACCTGTGTAGAAAGGGTGTGATTTAGAAGAGACTTCAATCGTAAAGTACGGGTAGGTTTTGCCATCTTTCCACTCAATAGTGCGGTCAGTTTGCAATGTTGAACCGATAAGGAAGTACTCATCAATGCTTGTGTCATGGAAAACCACGGTTCGGTATTCAGGGTGAATGTTGGGTTGCATAATTACCTCAATAGAAACTGTTATGTTATAACATTTTAAATAATAATCATTATCAACAAGTTTTACTACTCTTTTTTGTGATACTTTTTCCTCATCACCAAATTGAGAGAAAAGAGATGTATTCCATAGAGCCGATCGGTTTTATTGAAAGCCCATATAAAGAGAAGTTCGCCGTTCCTCGACAGCCGAGCTTAGTGCCTGCTGCTCGCTCGCGAGTAAAACTAGTTGGAGAGGCGAATAGTCCCGAAGCGGTACGCGGGTTGGAGCAATTCTCCCATGCTTGGTTATTGTTTCTGTTTGACCAGAATTTAGCGGCAGGATGGAAGCCTACTGTCAGACCACCTCGACTTGGTGGCAATGAACGTGTAGGTGTATTTGCTTCTCGTTCGACGTTTAGACCCAATGGGATTGGTATGTCGGCGGTTGAAATTAAAGGGGTCACAAAACAAGGCGATCAGATCTATCTCGATCTTGGCAATGTCGATTTAGTCGATGGCACTCCCATCATCGACATCAAGCCATATATCCCTTATTCCGACTCTATTCCTCAAGCGCTAGGAAGCTACGCAGAAGCGGAACCAGAAAAGTCTCAAGTCCTATTTTCGTCATTGGCCACAGAGCAGTTAGAAACCCGCGGATATCTTGACTATCAAAAGACGGTAATTGAGCAGGTTTTAGCACAAGACCCTCGCCCTGCTTACAAAAAGAACAAGCCTGATAGTAAAGAATATGCGGTAAATTTGTTCGATATGAATGTGAAGTTCACCGTTAACGATAACTTAATAACGGTTACTGCGATTGAAAGCTTTTGACAATGGCATTTGGCTGATATTATAAGCGGCTAACAATTTTCCCCTCGTGGGACTTCCATACTCCTGTCCATTCCGGCTTGAGTATCTAACTTTAATAAACGGATAAGTTAAATGCGTACCAGTAATTATCTTCTTTCTACTCTGAAGGAGACTCCAAACGACGCAGAAGTAGTGAGCCACCAGCTCATGCTACGTGCAGGTATGATCCGTAAGCTGGCTTCAGGTCTCTACACCTGGCTACCTACTGGTCTACGTGTACTGCGTAAAGTCGAAAACATCGTTCGTCAAGAGATCGACAATGCAGGCGCAGTCGAAACATTGATGCCCGTTGTTCAGCCGTTTGAACTATGGGAAGAGACAGGCCGCAGCGAGAAGATGGGTCCTGAGCTACTTCGCTTTACTGACCGACACACTCGTCCGTTTGTTCTTAGCCCAACAGCTGAAGAAGTAATCACTAGCCTAGTGCGCAATGAAGTGAGCTCTTACAAGCAGCTACCGCTAAACCTGTACCAAATCCAAACTAAGTTCCGTGATGAGCGTCGCCCACGTTTTGGCGTAATGCGTGCACGCGAATTCTGCATGATGGATGCGTACAGCTTTGATATTGATAAAGAAGGTCTACAGAAGTCTTATGACGCAATGCACGATGCTTACTGTAAAGCCTTCGACCGTATGGGCCTTGAGTACCGCCCAGTACTGGCTGACTCAGGTGCTATCGGTGGTAGTGGTTCTCAAGAGTTCCACGTACTTGCGGAAAGTGGTGAAGACCTAATTGCCTTCTCTACTGAATCTAACTACGCAGCGAACATCGAAAAAGCCGAAGCACTCGCTCTGGCTGACGAAGCTGCGGCTCCAACTCAAGAGATGACATTAGTTGACACACCAAATGCAAAGACAATTGCTGAGCTTGTTAAACAGTTTGAGTTGCCAATCGAGAAGACGGTTAAGACTCTATTTGTTAAAGCATCTGATGAAGTTGACGCTGACCTAATCGCCCTTATCATCCGTGGCGACCACGAACTGAACGAAGTGAAAGCAGAAAACCTTCCTCAAGTTGCAGCTCCTCTAGAGATGGCAACAGAAGAAGAGATCCGTGCCCTAATCGGCGCTGGCCCTGGCTCACTAGGCCCTGTAGGTCTTAAACTGCCATTCATCGTTGACCGCACTGTTGCTGTAATGAGTGACTTTGGCGCAGGCGCTAACGTAGACGACAAGCACTACTTCGGTATCAACTGGGGTCGTGATGTTGAGCTTGGCCAAGTTGAAGACTTACGTAATGTAGTTGAAGGTGACCCAAGCCCTTGTGGTAAAGGTACCATCGCACTGAAACGTGGTATCGAAGTAGGCCACATCTTCCAACTAGGTAATGTTTACTCTCAAGCAATGAACTGTGGCGTTCTTGGTCCAGACGGTAAAAACGTTATCCTAGAGATGGGTTGTTACGGTATCGGTGTTTCTCGTGTTGTTGCGTCTGCAATTGAGCAGAACCACGACAAGTACGGCATCATCTGGCCAGACGCACTTGCACCTTTCCAAGTCGCGATCGTACCAATGAACATGCACAAGTCAGAAGAAGTGAAAGAAGCTGCTGAGAAGCTGTACGCTGAACTGACGGCAATGGGCATCGAAGTGCTATTTGACGACCGTAAAGAGCGCCCTGGCGTAATGTTCTCTGATATGGAGCTAATTGGTGTTCCTCATACTATCGTCATTGGCGACCGTTCAATGAAAGAAGGCAACTTCGAGTACAAGAACCGCAGATCTGGTGAGAAGACCGCTGTCGCGATGGCTGATATCGTTGAGCATGTCAAAGCTCAGCTAGCGTAAGTTAGCCCCTAGAAATACAGAAGGCCGATGGAGACATCGGCCTTTTTTGTGGGAAACGGGAAACGGGAAACGGGAAACGGGAAACGGGAAACGGGAAACGGGAAACGGGAAACGGGAAACGGGAAACGGGAAACGGGAAACGGGAAACGGGAAACGGGAAACTTTTTGAAGGGTTGGCACTAGGTGTCAACCCTTTTTTTGGATACGGGATTTGGGAACGGGCTACGCCCTACGGATAACTGACTAACTCTAGTTTTCCAGACTCTCGGAACGAAGTGTTCCATAGGACGAAGTCCGTTCTCGCATCCGTTCCGTTACTCTAACGGTTCGGTAGGTGCCTGACTGGCCACTTTTTTGGGCGCATAAGCGACGTCAGCCAGTTCATCGGCATTACCATCGATCAGTTCACCAAAATGGAAAATACCAAACTCGCCCGGCTTCATGCGATGCCAAGTTTCATTACCCGTCAGCGGTTGAGTCGCAATGACAGACACGATGTCATTAGGCGTTGTTTCTTCTTGGAAGTTGATTTCCACATCTTCATCAAGTAACGCAGCTTTACCAAAAGGTGCACGACGGGTGATCCAATAAAGGTGGTTAGTACAGTAGGTCATGACATACTCACCGTCTGAAAGCAGCATGTTAAACACGCCCTTCTCTCTCAGCTTGTCACAGCACTCGGCAACAAAACGAAACACCCCCACCATATCTTGCGGTGGTTCTGGATACTCATCCTCCATCTGCTTAAGCAACCAGCAAAATGAGAGCTCACTATCTGTCTGCCCAACGGGGCGGTGTCTACCCGTTACTAAATCTTGGTAATCGCTCAATTGACCATTGTGAGCAAAGGTCCAATAACGTCCCCACAGTTCACGGGTAAAGGGGTGGGTATTTTCAAGATTCACTGCACCGCGATTCGCCTGACGAATATGGCTTATCACCGCACAGCTTTTAATCGGATAGTTCTGTACCAGCTCAGCGATCTTTGAATCGCAACTTGGGTTCGGATCTTTGAAATTACGAAAGCCTTTGCCCTCGTAGAAAGTGATTCCCCAACCATCACGGTGCGGACCAGTATTACCGCCGCGCTGCATCAGCCCGGTAAAACTAAAACAGATATCGGTTGGCACATTGGCGCTCATTCCGAGCAGTTCACACATGGTTTACTAAACTCCCTTAATCCTTGCGTGCGGTTTCTTCTTTAATAGCATAAGCGCCAGCGAATTCGCTAGCGCTTATAGTTATAAGATAAAAACAGTAACGACAATTAAGCGTTTTCCATCTCTTTTTCGATCAGTTGAATCACAATGTGAATGATCTTAATGTGAATCTCTTGAATTCGATCTGCGTAACCAAAATGAGGAACACGGATTTCGATGTCCGCTAGGCCTGCCATTTTGCCGCCATCTTTACCTGTTAGGGCAATAGTTTTCATACCTTTAGCTTTAGCTGCATCAATCGCTTTTAAGATGTTACCTGAGTTACCCGAGGTTGACAGACCAAATAGCACATCACCTTTTGCACCCACAGCTTCAACGTAGCGAGAAAAAACGTAATCATAACCAAAGTCATTACTTACACACGATAGGTGGCTAGGATCAGAAATAGCGATACCAGGTAAGCCCGGACGGTTTTCGCGATAGCGACCCGTTAGCTCTTCTGCAAAATGCATAGCATCACAGTGTGAACCACCGTTACCGCAAGAAAGCACTTTACCACCTTGCTTAAATGAATCAGCCAGCATCTTCGCTGCCGCTTCAATTTGCGCAATGTTGTTTTCATCGCTTAAAAACTTATTCAGAACGTCAGCAGCTTCGGTCAACTCGTTTTTAATTAAGTCCTGGTACATAGGTTTATCTCTAATTTTTGTAATAAATAGTTCTGCGTGAAATACAGAAAACGTTACCTACAGAGTTTACTCAAACAATTCTCACTGTCGATAGCTTGCTGATAACAATTCCCGCTTTGTTGCAAATCTTGGTTCACAAAAACCGCATAGCCCATCATTTTTAGACTTTTCACTCTACTTAGATCACTTTTTAAGCAAATACCGGTTTTACATTTTATTAATATTTTGATTACACTTAACTGGTTAGACCTCTTACATGTTATCGGCATAAAACAGATTAAATTCCGCCGTAATAAGGAACATAAATATGGACATCTTGCTCTCTCTACTTGGCTTTACCGCAGTTCTCGCGATCTGCTTGTATCACCGCAGTTCACTGCTGCTCTCCATCGCTGCATTAACTGCCACAATGGTTGTGCTCTCTATCTTTGGTAGTGCTGGCTCTCTTAGCTGGATCTTATTCATCGCTGCCATTGCGACCCTCGCTGTACCATCAATCAGACAATCGCTAATCAGTAAAAAAGCCCTCGCTCTATTTAAAAAGGTGCTTCCTGCCATGTCGCAGACAGAAAAAGAAGCGCTTGATGCCGGTACAGTTTGGTGGGAAGCGGAGCTGTTCAAAGGTAAGCCGGACTGGAAAAAGCTGCACGACATTCAAAAGCCTCAGCTAAGCGCCGAAGAGCAAGCCTTCTTAGATGGGCCAGTGAACGAAGTCTGCGCTATGGTCAATGACTACAAAGTGACTCACGAGCTAGCTGACCTACCACCTGAAGTTTGGCAATATCTTAAAGACAATAAGTTCTTTGCCATGATCATTAAGAAGAAATACGGTGGCCTTGAGTTTTCTGCTTACGCCCAGTCTCTGGTACTGCAAAAGCTAACAGGTGTCTCTAGCGTACTTTCTTCGACAGTTGGTGTACCTAACTCATTAGGTCCAGGCGAACTGCTGCAACACTACGGCACAACAGAGCAAAAAGATTACTACCTACCCCGCCTTGCAGAAGGTAAAGAGATTCCATGTTTTGCTTTAACTAGCCCTGAAGCTGGATCAGACGCAGGCTCCATTCCTGATTTTGGCGTTGTGTGTAAAGGACAATGGGAAGGCAAAGAAGTATTGGGTATGCGCCTGACTTGGAACAAGCGTTACATTACCTTAGCGCCCGTCGCGACTGTTCTAGGCCTAGCCTTTAAGTTGCGCGATCCAGAAGGTCTACTGGGTGAGCAACAAGATCTGGGCATCACCTGTGCTTTGATCCCGACTCACCTAAAAGGTGTAGAAATCGGCAACCGTCATTTCCCACTTAATGTTCCCTTCCAAAACGGTCCAACACGCGGTGAAGACCTGTTTGTGCCACTCGACTTTATCATTGGTGGCCCGAAAATGGCCGGACAGGGCTGGCGTATGCTAGTAGAGTGTCTGTCAGTAGGTCGCGGTATCACGTTACCGTCAAACTCTACCGGTGGGATTAAGACAGCCGCTTTGGCCACAGGGGCTTATGCACGAATTCGTCGTCAGTTCAAACAACCTATTGGTCATATGGAAGGGGTTGAAGAGCCATTAGCGCGTTTAGGTGGTAATGCCTACGTTATGGATGCAGCCAGCACCTTGACCGTGGCGGGTATCGACCTTGGCGAAAAACCATCAGTTATCTCAGCAATCGTCAAATATCACTGTACCCACAGAATGCAACGTAGCGTTATTGATGCTATGGACATTGTTGGTGGTAAAGGTATCTGTATGGGGCCATCAAACTTCCTTGCTCGTGGCTACCAAGGTGCGCCAATTGCCGTCACTGTTGAAGGCGCAAACATCTTAACCCGCTCTATGATTATCTATGGTCAGGGAGCGATTCGCTGCCATCCATATGTTCTAGAAGAAATGAACGCCGCTTACTCAGATTCCTCTGATGCTCTAGACAAGTTTGATAACGCACTAGCAGGCCACGTAAGCTTCACGATGAGTAATCTCGTCCGCAGCCTATGGTTAGGTTTAACGGATGGTCGTTTCTCTGATGCGCCGGTGAAAGACTCAACCACTCGTTATTACCAACAATTGAACCGCTATAGCGCTAACATCGCTTTCCTATCTGATATTTCAATGGCTGTTCTTGGCGGTTCATTGAAACGTAAAGAGCGCCTGTCTGCCCGCTTAGGTGACATTCTAAGCCAACTTTACTTAAGCTCAGCGACGCTAAAGCGTTATGAAAGTGATGGTCGCATTATTGAAGATCTTCCGCTCGTACATTGGGGTCTACAAGATAGCCTGAAGCAGACTGAACTTGCTGTCGATGAATTTTTGGCTAACTTCCCTAACAAATGGTTGGGCAAGGTACTGCGCGTTTTAATCATGCCATTTGGCCGTGTGCGCAAAGCGCCGAGCGACAAGCTAGATAGCCAAGTAGCTCAGATCCTACAAACGCCAAGTGAAACGCGTTCACGCATTGGTCGTTACCAATACTTTGAAGCCAGTGAATTTAATGCCGTTGGCCGTATCGAGCAAGCGCTTGAAGTCATCCTTAAGGCAGAGCCTATTTTTGATAAGATCTGTAAAGAGACAGGTAAACGCCGCCCATTCCTGCGCCTAGACGAGGTTGCAGCGATGGGACTAGAGAAAGGTATTATTGACACCAACGAAGCGAAGCTGTTGCGTGAAGCTGAAGAGCAGCGACTCTACGTGATAAACGTTGATGATTTCAGTCCTGAGGAATTAGCAGCAAAGCCTCAACCGCAGCTTTCTTCAGCAATGGATGAAGTCGCGTAAACCTTATCTAGAATAGAACTTACCAAAACCAACAAGGGCTGCGATTGCAGCCCTTTTTATTATCAACCCTAATGTTAGTTTCTACTACGAGTATTAGTTGCAACTAACATCATCAGCGTTTTTATTCGTTAAATACGACGATTCGTACGCGAAAAATATTACTTCTTCGGCATTTCCAATTGCATCTCAGGTATCGCTTGCTTGCTCGCCTTAAGCTTACGCCTAACAAACCAGACCACCAAGCCGAGAATAACCACCACAACGTTACCAACTCCGATAACAATCATGGTGCGAGTACGCTTTTCTTCGCGCATTTGTATCAGCTCCATCTCCTCTAACAGCTTCTGCTGTTTTAGGCGCTCCTCTTCCTGCAATCGACGAGTCTCCGCCATGTCGACTTCCGCGACAACACTGTAAGTATGATCTGTCATTGAGAAGATTAGTGGCCTCTGAGAGCCCATTTCAGTAGCAAATGCCTCTCCGGTCCACGAGTAAAGGCCAATCGCCTCACTATACGGAATCTCCAGTTCAAGCTTATTGCTTTCGGCATCAGCCGAACCTTGAACTGACGTCAGCTCACCGCTTGGAGAGGTATGTTCTATATGCCCTGCAATTGACCCAGGTAAGATCATTCCCTGCTCACCCGCAATCACAACCTTATTTGGACTCATTGCATCACGTGACTGGATAAAGGTCGTTTGCAGAGGCGTTGGGTAAACCAGCACTTCTTGCTCTTGAGCACGCAAGAACACACCATTACCCGAAGTGATTCTTACCCGATACTTACCCGGTGCGCTAGTAATGGGTAGAGAGACGGTGAATATGCCATCCCCTGCCACTTCATCAAGCCCTTGCCCATCATCGGAAAACTCACCTATCACTTCTGGAACTGGCTTGGCCTCTTTGATCAACTCATCTTCATTTTCAATATATTTGGTAAAGGTCACTTTGAGTTTGACCCGGTCAAGAAAATCTCGTAGTACCAAAGGTTGGTCATCCGACGTCAATCTGGCGTTAAACTTAATCGACTCCCCTTGGAAAAGGCGATTCGGGAGTTGGTCGGTTGTCAGTTCAAGGTGAGAGATAAGCTTAATTTTATTCTTCGGTGTGACTCGACCGATAGCTTGCCACGGCCCTGGCATTGGATTATCAATCGACACGATGTCCATTGAGGACTCTTGATACCAACGAACATTGTCTGGGCTACGCCACGCGTAATACTTTTTACCATCAGGTCTAACAAGAACCACTGGCTGAGAACGTTTTGCACGATAGATTACAAAGGTGATCTGTTTGATGGAGGGGTCAACTCTAAAACGGTTGTCCAATAAAGATATTGAGGACTCTTCAGCGCTATAACTGAAAGCGCTAAACAACATAGCAACTATGGCAATCCAAATCCTCAACATCCTTTCTCCTATTGACGCCAGAGGCAGCTTCCGCTTTTCTCGACGATATCTAATCTACTTTGATGGGCTTCTATTTCATCGGCGCTTGCACGCAAAACCTTTAGCGCTTTTCGTCCACTTGCTGCACGTTTTATCGCTTCGCCGCCCTCTTCGTTGCCATTTCCGGCATTAAACTGCAAAGAAGTCTGCCCACCTGTCATTAACAGGTATACGTCGGCCAGAATCTCCGCATCGAGCAAAGCCCCGTGGAGCGTACGGTGCGAGTTATCGATTCCGTATCGATCACATAACACATCAAGGTTGTTTCGCTTGCCCGGGAAGATCTTCTTCGCCATCGCAAGCGTATCGGTCACCTTACAGAAATCGCTCGTCTTACCAATCTGCGGATCGAGCATAGAAAACTCGTAATCCATAAAGCCGGTATCGAAGGGCGCGTTGTGTGCCACCAGCTCAGCATCTTTGATGAAATCGAGAAACTCTGCGTGAACATCTTGGTACTCTGGCTTATCAACCAAGAATTCATCGGTAATACCGTGGACTTCTACTGCATCAGGCTGTATTTCTCGATCTGGCTTGATGTAACAGTGGAAGTGACGCCCTGTTAGTTTACGATTGATGATCTCGACCGCACCGATCTCGATAATGCGATGGCCTTGATAGTGAGGCCCGCCTTCGCGGTTCATACCGGTTGTTTCGGTATCGAGTACCACGATACGGTGTTGCTTAGAATTGTTGCTGGTATTCATAACAAAATGTGTGTCAGACTATGCCAATAATGTGCTTAACCCAATAGTATCAAATCATGACGAAACAGGTGGAAATTTTCACTGATGGTTCCTGCTTAGGCAATCCTGGCCCTGGTGGCTACGGTGTGGTTCTTCGCTACAAACAAACCGAAAAGACATTAGCCAAAGGTTATACACTCACAACCAATAATCGTATGGAGATGCTGGCGACCATTGTTGCACTGCAAGCCCTTAAAGAGCCATGTGATGTGATTCTCACCACAGATAGCCAGTATGTACGCCAAGGCATTACCCAGTGGATTCACAACTGGAAAAAACGCGGTTGGAAAACCGCAGATAAAAAACCAGTTAAGAACGCCGATCTTTGGCAAGCACTCGACAAAGAAACTGAACGTCACAGCGTTGACTGGCGTTGGGTTAAAGGTCACGCAGGCCATCGCGAAAACGAAATGTGTGACGAACTAGCCCGAGCGGCTGCAGAAAATCCGACCGAAGAAGACAGCGGCTACAAACCCAGCTAGCAAAACTCAATGACTTTGCTTATTCGACACTTTGTAATTGACGCCAACTGGCGTCAATTTTCTTTTCAACTTCCAGTGTGGCTTAATCGGCTTAAGTGGGTAGGTTCGTTTACGAGCAACAATAAAATACAAACTGCCCAGCGGCGAAGCCCATTCACCTAAACTGTTCTCAAGCCATGTCCACATAGTACGATATTTCTGCATCGGGAACAGGGCATAGCTATCACATTCAATCACTTGATAATTGAGTAACCCTAGCCAATCTCTAATGCGATTTGGTGTAAACATCCTACCACTCCACGGAAGGTTGTTCTTTCTCCACGGCATCAAGCTCGCCAATCCGGTAAAGCTGATAGGGTTGAATCCAGTGATAATCAAATAGCCATCATCAATCATCACCCTATCCACTTCACGTAACATACGATGCGGATCATTACAGTAATCTAACTGGTGCGCCATCAATACTGCATCGAAGCTTTTCTCTAAAAAGGGCAAATCGTAGCCATCTGCAATGACATTATGCAACGGGTTCTGGATATCTAGATGAACTTGATGTTGAATATTACAATTGAAACTGGTTAACTCGCAGCTCAGGCCTCCCAGCTTTAGCAAATGATAACCGAACAGCTTAGGGCACCATTCGTCAATGCGGGTTTGAATCGATTCATTCACCCACTGACCATTTTTTAGCTGAGACCATGAATGAGGCTTTTCAAGCTTTTTGCTGCTACGTGCTGGCTTCATAGTTACCTGCTTCACCCAAGCGTCTGTTGACCTATATACTGGAGACACAACCATGTTGAATATCAAAAGCATACCTGCATTTAATGATAATTACATCTGGCTGATCGAAAATAGCGATCGCCGTTGTGCTGTTGTCGATCCAGGTGACTCTGCGCCTGTATTGGCGTATCTCAAAGCGCATAACTTGAGTTTAGAAGCGATTCTCATTACCCACCATCACAATGACCATATCGGCGGCGTCCCGGAACTAGTGAGACAGTTTCCAGACGTCGATGTTGTCGGCCCAACCAATGAGCCCGTACCTACCTTGACGCATGCTGTTGATGCTGGCGATCAGATAGAACTGTTTGATGAAATCTTCTTTGTGCTCGGCTTAGAAGGCCATACTCGCGGTCATATTGGTTATGTAGGCGATGGTAAACTTTTCTGTGGTGACGTGCTGTTCTCGGCGGGTTGCGGACGCGTCTTTGAAGGTACGATGAAGCAGATGCACACTTCTCTCACCAAAATTGCTGCGCTACCAGAAGAAACCGAGGTCTACTGCGCGCACGAATATACCGCAAGTAATATCGCTTTCGCTCTTGCAGTAGAGCCAGATAACCAGCAGCTTCAGCAATATCGTGACGAGGTTAACCGACTAAGAGCACAGAACAAGCCAACCTTACCGACCACGATTCGGCGCGAGAAATGGATCAACCCTTTTCTGCGTACCGATCAACAAACTGTCATCCGTTCTGTCGCAAATCGTACAGCTCAAAGCGACTCACTCGCAATTTTTAGCGCATTACGTGAGTGGAAGAACGAATTTTAACGTTTTGCCGCTTGTCACCTACTAATTGGGACAAGTATTATCAGCAGCCAAGTAAAAAAAGGGCTGTGCAATGCGAGTTAAACACAGCTGGGTATTAGCGCTATTATTATCAGGTTGTCAGCTTACCCAGCCGACTGATTCTGGAGAAGCCGTCTCTCCAGAAACAAACAATCCAACAGTTAAGCAAACTGAGCCAAGCGCTCAACCAGCAAAACCTATCGTAAAATCCGAGCCAGTGGTGACTCCACAGACACAACAAGATGTCTGGAAGCGCATCGCTATGCAGTTAGAGATGCCAATCCCTGACCACAAGCTCGTTGACTACTACCGTACATGGTATCTAAAACACCCTAACCACCTAAAAACTGTCTCACAACGTGCAGAGCCGTTCTTGTATCTTATTACAGAGAAGATAGAGCAACGCAATATGCCGTTAGAGTTAGCACTATTACCAGTGGTAGAGAGCTCTTTTGATGCTTTTGCCTACTCACATGGTAGTGCTGCGGGTTTATGGCAATTCGTTCCGGGAACGGGTAAGCAACAAGGCCTTAAGCAAAACTTTTGGTACGACGGACGTCGTGACGTCGCCGCTTCAACCGATGCTGCCCTAGATTACCTAACCTATCTCAATAAACGTTTTGATGGCGAATGGACTCACGCCATTGCTGCCTACAACAGTGGCGGCGGACGAGTATCTAGTGCAATTCGCAAAAACACCAAACTCGGCAAGCCTACAGATTTCTTCTCACTAGACCTGCCAAAAGAAACCAGTGGTTACGTACCAAAGCTACTCGCTCTAGCAGACGTTGTCGCGAACCAAGAAAAGTATGGTATCAATATTCCAGCGATTGCTAACAAGCCTGTCGTTGAACTCGTTGACCCTAAAGAGCAACTTGACCTCGCCATAGCCGCTAACTACGCGGGGATTAGCGTTAAAGAACTTCAAGGCCTCAATCCAGCTTACAATCAGTGGGCGACAGCTCCTGATGGACCACACCAATTACTTCTACCAACTGGTAGCGTCGCTAAGTTCAATAAAGCGGTAGCAGAAAACCGTGGTAAAGGAATGAAGGTCGTTCGCTATAAGGTGAAGTCCGGGGATAGCCTGAGTGTCTTAGCGCAAAAGTATAATACCACTGCCAACGTGATTCGCACGGCGAATAACCTCAGTGGCAACAACATTCGAGTCGGCCAACACTTGATGATCCCAACTTCGACACGAGACGACAAAGCTTACGCACTTAGCGCTTCGAACCGATTAGCGAAAACACAGGCTAAGTCTCGTGGTCAATTTAAGCTCACTCACACAGTTCGCTCTGGCGATAGCTTATGGTCGATTGCTCGCGCCAACAAAGTGTCACACCAATCATTAGCAAAGTGGAATGGAATGGGACCAAGAGACACCTTGCGCGTTGGTCAAAAACTGGTGATTTGGAAAAACAGCTCTGACGGCGCGATCATCCGCACTGTGTTCTACAACGTCCGCACAGGTGACACCATCAGTGGTATTGCGAGCAAATTTAAAGTCAAATCAAACGACATCGTTAAATGGAACGATCTCAGCAGACAGAAGTACCTTAAGCCAGGTCAGAAACTTAAGCTGTATGTAGACGTAACTAAGGTAAGTGTATGAACCCGTCAAGTAACCCGTTAATCATGCTAGTCGACATTTTCCGTTCGCCTAGCGCCTGTTTCTTAGCCCTCTACCAACGTGGGGCTTGGGGCTGGCAGCCGTATATTTTCTTGGTACTTTCCCCGTTTCTTTTCTGGGGCGCTTACTTCGACATGGTTGATTTCGAGTGGCTAAGGCAAGGGCTTACAGCGCAACTGGCAGAAACCAACCCAAAACAGCTAGAACTGCTTGACGCCAATACCTTGATGGCGAGTGAAATCATTAGTGATATTGCTGGTAGAACGCTAACAATTTTGATGCTTGCTTTCTGGTTCAATCTCGCGACAAAACCAAGCCAGCATCAGCATGGTTTCTGGAAATGGTTCGCAGCCAGCGCGGTGATCACTTTCCCTGCGATTATCGGTGACTTGGCAAGCTACGTGAGTGCGCTACTAAAACATGGCCAAGTTATGGTGTATGCCGCCGATTTGAATAGCCTCAACGGGCTGTTAAAGCTACCACTAACTAACGAGTGGTCACAGTTTGCTAGCTCATTCCCACTATTACTGCCTTGGTACATTGCCTTAGGCTACGCCGCGGTAGGAACTTGGACTGAATTTGAACGCGGTCAAGCACTGGTTATCTCCGCGCTGCCTTGGCTTGCTTACTACCTAATTTGGGCACTTTACATCCTGATCTTCTAAAGTGCTAAGCGAAAGCTAACTAAAATTGGATTATGATCAGAGGCGTCAGAAATTGGCGCCTCTGCTGTTTCCAGCGTTAAACCACGATAAAAGACATGATCGAGTGGCAAGCCAGTCACAAACTGAGTACGATTATCTGGTTGATAATCGACTTCTTTTAATCCTAGTGACGTTAGCGCTTTCGACATCACAGCGAAACGCTCTTCACTCCAACTATTGAAGTCTCCGGCAACAACTATCGGGCCGTGATGCTGACTCAGCTCTTTAGTCAACGCCGTTAACTGACGATGGTACTCTTTGGTACCGTAGGTGAAGTTAACCGCATGAATGTTGACCACAGCTAACTGCTCCCCTGAAGAGAGTGGGTATAGCGCGTATAGTGCCGATTTAGGCAAACGTAGCCATGGCTCTAGTTCAGTGTAAGCACAAGCTTTGCTTGGCGTATTCAAAGACAAATTCAATACCCCTGCGGATGTATCAAACGCTTTAAACGCATCTACCTGACTACCAAACCAGCCCTGTTTCGCCACCCAATCGATGAGTTCAGGTGTCATGCTCGCTTCTTGCAACAAGACCAACTGCTTTCCATCCGACAGTTCAGTTAAGCTTTGCTGCCAGTTTTCTCTATTTTGCTTGTAGATGTTCCAGACCAGTAGCTTAATTTGCCCGTGGTTATCTAAAACCGGTGCTTGTTCATTGCGATAGCATTGCAAAGATAATGCGACATTGTTGCCTGAAATAGACGCGATCTGAGCTTGTTGAGTGAAGCTAAAAATCGATTGGTAGCCGGCAACGACCACTAAGGATAAGACCAGAGACAAGATGATGAAGTAAGCGCTTTTCTTCATTGCATTACCTAAACAAAAAAGAGCCTTACGGCTCTTTTTTAACAATATTCATGGGTTAGATAGCGTCTTCGTCTTCTTCGCCAGTACGAATACGGACAATACGCTCCACATCAGTGATAAAGATCTTACCGTCACCGATTTTTCCGGTTTGTGCCGTTTCGATGATGGTATCAACACATTGATCAGCCACGTCATCCGTAACTACGATTTCAAGCTTAACCTTAGGTAGAAAATCAACCATGTACTCTGCACCACGGTATAGCTCAGTATGACCTTTCTGACGACCAAAGCCTTTAACCTCAGACACTGTCATACCTGTAATGCCCACTTCAGCGAGTGCTTCACGTACGTCGTCTAACTTAAACGGCTTAATGATGGCTTCAATCTTTTTCATGTTCTTCCCTTAAACTATTGTAACTAGCGTCATTATCCCATGTTCAATGGCTAATAAAAAGCCCGAGCTTTGTAGCTCGGGCTCGCAATCTATCTTATCGACTATTTCAAACTAGCGTAATAAGCCGCTAGGTTAGCGACATCAGCATCACTTAGCATTGCTGCTTGCGCTTGCATGACTGCTGCGAGTCCACCATTTCGCTCTTTGTTTTTGTAAGCGTTTATAGACGTCACAAGATACTGCTCATTTTGACCTTTAAGGTTTGGGTAGCCAGGGATCACTGCAATACCATCGGCACCATGACAAGCAGCGCAGATGGCCGCTTTTGCTTGACCTGCCACAACATCACCTGCAGCCAGCGCATTGCCACTAAGTAGGCCCATTCCAAATACCAATCCTATAGCGAATTTCTTCATTGCTCTTCCTTATAATTCCATGATAGTTGTACGTTTTTATGTATACAATTTTACATAAAGCGTGATCCCTTGTCCCAGACAAGTTCACAATCCTGACCTATAAAGTGGCGATCAATAAACAAATTCCCCACGGCAACGACCCTAGCACCACACATCAATATAGGGGTTCTGCGTCGTAACCAACTTGGCACACCATATTCTTGGAATAGCTTTTTCAATTTACGGCTGTGCCCACGCTCTGCTGGGTGCGCACTTAGTCCCTCTGGATTAAAAGTGACACGCAGTGGACTTTGAGCTAACGCTTGTCGAGACAATCTCCCCTTACTCGAAGGGACAAGCGCCAAGCTTCCTAGCCCGTCAGGCAAAGGACAAGGCTTGCCAATATCGAGCGGTTGCTGCCACTCGGCAAGTGATTGCCAATCTCTAACGATGTAGAGCTTGTTTAAATAGCGGCGTACTTGCACCTCGGGAAGCTGTAACTGTGGATTAGCATCCGCTTTTGCCATCGCGACCTCTAACCACACCTTACTCAATTGTTCACGAGTGGGCATACGCAGGTGATTTTGCTCAAGCCACATGCGAATTAATCGGCTGCGAATCAGAGTTGACGCATTGTCCAACATCGCAATAGACAGGCTGCCATCTTCACATAAACATTGCAGATATTTCTCAGCTAACAGTTCATCAAGCAGTTGCTCCTGCTCAGAGCAGAGTTCGGCTGTGCGCTGCACTGCTTGCCTAATATGAGGCCAACGCTCCACTAAAGATGGCGTTAATGAGTGACGAACAAAATTACGCTCAAATCTTTGGTCTTGATTGCTTTCGTCTTCTACCCAAGTCAATTGCTGAGCGTGAGCAAACTCTTCAATTTCATGCCGTGAGATAGCCAACAACGGACGCAGCAAATTCGCCTGACCTAATGGCATACTCTGTGCCATTGAGGACAAACCTTTCGGGCCGCTGCCGCGCTTGAGAGCAAGGAAAAAAGTTTCGAGCTGATCATCAGCATGCTGACCGGTGAGTAGTAAATCATTCTGCTGCAGATGTTTTTTAAGTGCTGTATATCTGGCTTCACGAGCACTCTCTTCAATACTTCTGCCTTGAGTCGCCAGTTGAACCTTTTCTAACACGAATGCGACACCAAGCTCCTGACACCAATGTTCACATTGCTCAGCCCAACTGTCTGCATTCTCGCTTAGACCATGGTGAACATGGACAGCCAGACATTCGAGCTTGCGCGATTTACAGTAGCTTGCCATCAGTTCAAGCATAACCCGAGAATCAAGCCCACCACTTAGGGCAAGGACAATTCGGCTACCGGCTTGATAGTGTTGGTCTAGAGAGTGTTGAAAAATAGATTCGAGCTTCATAGCGAGTAACATTTGTAATTGTTAGCGCTAGTTTATCACTGGCAATAAAAAAGGCTGAACCTAAGTTCAGCCTTTTTCTAACATTTGTGCCGATTAACAGTAACCGTAGCTCATTAGACGCTGGTAACGACGCTCTAGCAAGGTGTCGTTATCAAACGCTTCTAGCTCTTCAAGCTGACGAACTAGGGTCGCTTTCATGTTCTGCGCCATCTGCAGGTGATCACGGTGTGCACCACCTAGAGGCTCGTCGATGATCTCATCGATCAGCTCTAGCTCTTTAAGACGTGGAGCAATCAGACCCATCGCTTCTGCTGCCTGTGGCGCTTTATCTGAATCACGCCATAGGATTGAAGCACAGCCTTCTGGAGAGATAACAGAATAGGTTGAGTATTGCAGCATGTTGACGTAGTCGCCTACACCGATAGCAAGTGCACCACCAGAACCGCCTTCACCGACAACGTTACAGATAACTGGTACTTTAAGACCCGCCATCACTTTTAGGTTAGTCGCGATAGCTTCTGATTGACCACGCTCTTCTGCACCAACACCTGGGTATGCACCCGCTGTATCGATGAAAGTAATGATTGGCATGTTAAAGCGCTCTGCCGTTTGCATCAAACGTAGTGCTTTACGGTAACCTTCTGGCTTAGGCATGCCGAAGTTACGTTTTACTTTCTCTTTAGTCTCACGACCTTTTTGATGACCAATGATCATTACTGGACGGCCATTAAGACGTGCCATACCACCTACGATCGCTTTGTCATCTGCGTAGTGACGGTCACCCGCCATCTCATCAAACTCTGTAAATACGTGCTCGATGTAATCAAGCGTGTAAGGACGTTGTGGGTGACGAGCAAGCTGGGCAGTTTCCCAAGCACCAAGATCGCTGAATGTTTTCTTTTTAAGCTCTAGGCTTTTCTTCTCTAGCTGTTCAATCTCTTTTTCAAGATCAACACCAGACTCACCGCCATGACGAGATACGTCACGAAGTGCTTCAATTTTTGCTTCTAGCTCTGCGATTGGCTTTTCAAATTCTAAAAAATTCAGGCTCATCTATAGATCCTTTATGATTCGGTGGCGTTTTACCGAACTTAGTTAAATTCGAGTTCTACCTGGCCTTTCCCAAGTAGTTGTTTTAAATCATCTAATAATGCGTCACTTGGCGTCACTCGCCATTCTGTACCCAACGTCAAACGCGCTCGTGCATCAGAGCGTTGGTAGTATACATGGACAGGAACGCTCCCCGCCCGATGAGGCTCTAGTATTTGACTAAAACGCTCAAAAAATCGGTCATTGATTTGAGATTGATCGATGGAAACTGATAATCCCCGTGCATATTTTTCACGAGCAGTCCCGAGATCCATAACCTCGCGCGCGGACATTTTAAGACCACCATTGAAATCATCAAAGCTGACCTGTCCAGAAACAACCAAAATTTTATCTTTTTCTAACAATTCTGCATATCGATCTAACGCATCGGAGAATAACATCACCTCCATACGCCCGCTTCGATCATCCAGTGTCATAATACCAATACGTGTTCCGCGCTTAGTGGTCATCACACGAGCCGCAATTACCAAACCCGCGACAGTGACACTTTGATCCCGTCTGGTTGGTGTTGCGTCTTTTAGTCGACAACTGGTGTACTTACCAAGTTCCTTTATGTAGGCATTTATTGGGTGCCCGGTCAAATAAAGGCCTAAAGTATCGCGCTCACCTTCAAGCCACACTTTTTCCGGCCAAGGTTCAACTTTGGTGTATTTGTGCTCAACTTCTTCAGGTGCTTCGGTCAACACGCCGAACAAATCGGTTTGACCAAAGGCTTCTGCTTGGTGATGTTGGCTCGCCGCTTTAACAGCATCGTTCAGTGAAGCCATCATTGCTGCGCGGTGCGGACCAAGGCGATCCAATGCGCCGGCGTAAATGAGTTTCTCAATAACTCGCTTATTAACCTTTTTCAGGTCGATACGAGCACAGAAATCGAATAGGTCTTTAAAGTGGCCGTCTTTGTTACGCGCTTCGAGAATGGCATCAATTGGACCTTCACCCACCCCTTTGATAGCACCGATGCCGTAAACAATCGCCCCATCGTCATCGACATTAAAGCGATACAAACCTGCGTTGATATCTGGCGGCAGCACTTTGAGTTTCATGCGGAAACACTCATCGACCAGACCGACGACTTTCTCAGTGTTATCCATATCGGCGGTCATTACCGCAGCCATAAATTCCGCTGGGAAATGAGTTTTGAGCCACAGCGTTTGGTAAGAAACCAGAGCATATGCAGCCGAGTGCGATTTGTTGAAGCCGTAACCTGCGAACTTTTCTACCAAGTCGAAGATCTTCATCGCCAATTCGCCGTCTACACCGTTGGCGACCGCGCCTTCTTCAAACGTCGCACGCTGCTTGGCCATCTCTTCCGGCTTTTTCTTACCCATCGCACGACGAAGCATGTCTGCGCCGCCAAGCGTATAGCCAGAAAGAACCTGAGCGATCTGCATTACCTGCTCCTGATAGAGGATAATGCCGTAGGTTGGCTCTAGAATCTCTTTCAAAGACTCGTGCTGCCACTGTTCATCTGGGTAAGAAACCGCCTCGCGTCCATGTTTACGGTCGATAAAGTTATCTACCATGCCTGACTGAAGCGGCCCCGGACGGAACAGAGCAACCAATGCGATAATATCTTCAAAACAGTCTGGCTGAAGGCGTTTGATCAGCTCTTTCATACCACGCGATTCAAGCTGGAATACCGCAGTGGTTTCTGAATTTTGCAGCAGATTGAAGGAAGCTTGATCTTCCAATGGGATAGACTCAATGGCGACTGGGTCTTTGCCTTCCTTCTCTAGGCGCGGGTTAATCAAGCCCAGCGCCCAGTCAATAATGGTCAGTGTACGCAAGCCCAAGAAGTCAAACTTAACCAGACCTGCGGTTTCAACGTCGTTTTTATCGAACTGAGTTACAGGGAAGTGACCTTCCGCATCAGCATAAATCGGCGCAAAGTCAGTGATAGTGGTTGGTGATATTACAACACCACCCGCGTGCTTACCTGCGTTACGTGTACACCCTTCGAGGATGCGACACATATCGATCAGCTCTTTAATTTCTTCGTCGTTTTCGTACAGCTCAGGCAGTGCAGGCTCTGCTTTGAATGCTTTTTCTAGCGTCATACCCGGATCTGGCGGAACCAGTTTCGAGATGCGATCAACAAAACCGAAACCATGACCAAGTACACGGCCTACGTCACGAATTACCGCCTTCGCTGCCATCGTACCGAAAGTGATGATCTGCGATACCGCATCACGACCATACATTTCTGCAACGTGATCAATTACTTGGTCACGTTTATCCATACAAAAATCGACATCGAAATCGGGCATGGAAACACGTTCTGGGTTGAGGAATCGCTCAAACAGAAGATCGTATTCTAGCGGGTCGAGATCGGTGATTTTTAACGCATATGCCACCAAAGAACCGGCACCTGAACCACGGCCAGGACCTACAGGGATGGCGTTATCTTTTGACCACTGGATGAACTCCATTACGATCAAGAAGTAACCTGGGAATCCCATGTTATTGATTACTTCCAGTTCAATTTTAAGACGATCATCGTATTCAGGTCGTCTTTCTGCACGCACCGCCGGATCGGGGAATAAGAATTCCAGTCGTTCTTCCAGACCTTCTTCAGATTTTTTAACCAAAAACTCGGTTTCTTCCATCCCTTCGGTTGGGAACGCGGGCAGGAAGTATTCACCCAAGCGGACTGTCACGTTACAACGCTTAGCAATCTCTACACTATTTTCTAATGCTTCAGGGATGTCTGAGAATAGCTCACACATCTCCTCTTCAGTACGAAGATATTGCTGAGCGCTGTAGTTTTTTGGTCGACGTGGATCTTCCAGCGTATAACCATCATGAATCGCAACACGAATCTCGTGCGCATCAAACAGTGTCTCATCAAGAATCACTACATCATTAGTAGCAACAACCGGCAGGTCATGTTGCTCTGCCAGCTCTAACGCAAAGTGAAGATAAGTTTCTTCATCGGCTCTGCCAGTACGAACCAGTTCTAGATAGAAACGGTCTGGAAAATGGGTTTGGTAGAACTCGACGCACTGCTCGACAACATTCTGGTTGCCTTTCAACAGCGCTTTGCCTATTTCACCACTCTTAGCTCCGGAAAGTATAATTACCCCTTCTGAGAGCTCAGCCAGCCACTCTTTATCAATCACAGGTTGATGCTGAACGTGGCCTCGTAGGTAGGCTTTTGAGATCAGTAATGTCAGGTTCTTATAACCGACGTTATCTGCAGCAATCACGGTCAGCTTAGTCAGCTCATCACCAAACTCAGGTGACTGCATCACGAAGTCAGCACCAATGATCGGTTTGATACCACAACCGTGGGCCGTGCCATAAAACTTCACTAGACCACATAAGTTGGTAAAGTCAGTCAGCGCCATCGCAGGCATGCCCAACTCAGCCACTTTCTTAACCAAGGGTGGCACTTTTGAAAGGCCATCGACCATGGAAAAGTCACTATGAACTCGAAGGTGGATAAACTTAGGGTCTGACATGGATAGAGTCCGGAACGGTTATAATTGATGGAGATAGTTGGGGTATTTTAAGTGAAAAACTTCGACTTATATACCCCTGAAACAGTATTGCTACTCAATGCCAAGCGCACGCTTAACGGGTTTGAAACTCTTACGATGCTGCTCAATGACACCGTGTTGCTCAATCGCTTCAAAGTGCGCCTTAGTTGGGTAGCCTTTGTGCTTAGCGAAACCAAACTCAGGGTGAAGCTTATCCAGCTCCTCCATCTCTTGATCGCGAACCACTTTAGCAATAATCGAAGCAGCACTGATCTCCGCAACACGCAAGTCTCCCTTAACCACGGCTTGCGATTGCATAGGTAATTGGGGACAGCGGTTGCCATCTATCAATACGAAATCAGGTTGAACTTCTAAACCTGCGACAGCTCTTTGCATTGCGACCATAGTGGCTTGAAGAATGTTCAGTTCGTCAATTTCCTCTGGAGAACAACGACCTACCGACCAAGCTAAGGCTTTCTGCCTAATTTCAGGCAGTAACGCCAGACGTTTCTTCTCAGACAGTTTTTTCGAGTCGTTTAATCCTTCAATCGGATTACTTGGATCTAGAATGACCGCAGCGGTCACAACATCACCGACCAAGGGACCGCGCCCTACTTCATCAACACCAGCGATACGAAGGTATCCCTGAGGATATTCAAAAGGCGGTAATTCTTTGCTTTGTTTAGTCATCTTGTTTATCTCGGCCGATGAGCTTAAGTACGGATTTAGCGGCTTGCACATCGGCATCTTTGCGAATCAGTTTGTGCATATCAGTAAAGCGGTCGATAAGTTCTTGGTTATCACTAGTTAGCATCTTATCGACGGCAGGAACTAAGTATTCAGGATCACATTCATCAAGAATAAATTCCTTCACCAACTCTTCTCCTGCCAAGATGTTAGGCAAAGATACGTATTTGGTAATAGCCAGTTTCTGTACTAACCAACCGGTTAAGCGATTGACTTTGTAACCCACCACCATCGGCCGCTTGAGCAGCATACATTCCAGCGCGACGGTACCTGAGGCGAGTAGCACAGCATCAGAGGCAATGATAACAATACGTGCCGTATCTTGAACGATGACGAAATCGAGTTCTGGCGCCACAGATCGCCATATCTCTTCAAACTGCTGGCGACGTTTATCATTCACTGCAGCCACGACAAAGCCAATATCCGGATGCTTTTGCTTGATTTCACGACAAGTTTGAATGAAGGGTTCCGCAATCAGCCCGACTTCACCGCCACGACTGCCAGGCAGCACCGCTAACCACTGCTTGTTTTGCTCTAGGCCAAGCAAGGCTCTCGCTTGTTGTTGATCCGGTACAAGCGGGATAGCGTCTGCTAAGGTATGACCAACAAACTCACAAGCCACTTGATACTTATCGTAGAAGGCTTTTTCAAACGGTAAAAAGGCCAGCACAAGGTCGGTCGCCGCATCAATTTTGAAGATACGCTTTGGACGCCACGCCCAGACAGAAGGACTGACATAATGTACTGTTTTAATGCCTTTTTTCTTCAGATCAAGCTCAAGGCGTAAGTTAAAATCTGGCGCATCAATACCGACAAAGACATCCGGTGGATTATCGCTAAAATACTTTACCAACTGAGCTTTCACTTTTAACAACCTTGGTAGTCGTCCCAACACTTCAACCAAGCCCATAACCGCGAGCTCTTCCATATCGAACAGAGACTCACAGCCTTGAGCGATCATCTTCGGACCACCAATGCCAACAAACTCTGCATCCGGATATTGGGCTTTGATCGCTTTGATAAAGCCTTCACCCAAAGTATCCCCTGACAGTTCGCCGGCGATAATGCCAATACGTAGTGGTTTTTCCATTGCTGAATGACCTACCTAATTTGTTGCTTTAAAAAGTAAAAAAGACCGCAACCGTAAGATTGCGATCTTTTATGCAGCTTCACAAGTGTTATTAACGAATAATACCGCGCTCAGAAATCTCTAGCATCTCTAGCATAGGTTTGATTGATTCAAACTCTTTTGCCATTTCAACTAGGCTTGCTTTTGCTTCTTCAAGTGTTTTACCCGAACGGTAAATTTCTTTGTACGCTTTCTGCAATGCGCGGATTTCTGGCTTCTCAAAGCCATTACGCTTAAGACCAACAAGGTTTAAACCAAACGGTGTTGCGTGGTTACCTTGCGCAAGTACGTACGGAAGTACGTCTTGAACAACAGCAGAGCAGCCGCCTGTGTATGAGTAAGCACCAATATTACAGAATGGGTGAATCGCTGAAAGAGCCATAACACCGGCATAGTCACCAAGGGTAACGTGACCTCCAAGGATAGCATTGTTGCCAACGTGAGTATGGTTACCAACAATAACGTCATGGGCGATGTGCGCGTTGACACACAGCAGGTTATCGTTACCAATCACGGTGGTTGCTTTATCTTGAGTCGTGCCACGGTGGATTTGTACCGCTTCGCGGATTACGTTGCGATCGCCGATCACTACTGTTGTCTCTTCACCACCATATTTCTTGTCTTGGTTTTCTTCACCAATCACAGCGTGGGGGAAAATACGGTTCTCTTTACCGATAGTTGTATGACCTTTAATCACAACATGTGACATCACTTCAGTACCTTCACCGATCTCGATCGTTCCCGAGATATAGGTGAATGGACCTACAGTCACATTCGCTGCGATTTTTACATCTCCTTCAATGACAGCAGAAGGATGAATTTGAGCCGTTTCATGAATCATATTAAAACTCTCGACGAGCACATTTTAGTTCAGCAGAACATACTACTTCGCCGTCAACTTTTGCTGTGCCTTTGAATGCAGCAATGCCACGGCGCTCTTTTAAGAATTCGACTTCAATCACCAACTGGTCACCTGGAACCACTGGTTTACGGAATTTAGCGCCATCTACACTTGCAAAATAGTATAGCTCGTTGTCAGAAGGGGCACCGAATGATTTGAATGCCAATAGACCAGTTGCCTGTGCCATTGCTTCAAGGATCAGTACGCCTGGGAATACAGGTAGTTGAGGGAAATGACCTGTAAACTGAGGCTCATTCACTGAAACATTCTTAATCGCCGTTAGGTATTTCTCTTCTTGGAAATCAATCACGCGATCAATTAGTAAGAATGGGTAGCGATGCGGCAACAATTCCTGAATTTCAGTGATGTTCATCGTTTTGTTTTCAGTAGTCAAAGTCATATTCCTATGTTGAATGCTAATTTTGTATCTGGCGGGCATTATAGATGAAAAAGACCCGCAATACGCGAGCCTTTTTGATCCAACCTAGAGCTAAGCGTCTTTATCGCTCTCAAGCTGCTTTTCAAGCGCCTTAAGACGTTTATTCATGTCATCAATACGATGAACTCGCGCAGCTGTTTTGCGCCACTCTTTGTTTGGCTGTAGTGGGATACCGGAAGAGTACATACCTTTCTCTTCAATGCCACGCATGACCATGCCCATGCCAGTAATGGTCACACCATCGGCAATCTCAATGTGACCATTGATCACGGCACCACCACCAATAATACAGTACTTACCAATCTTAGTACTGCCCGCGACAATCGTACCACCCGCCATAGCTGTACCATATCCGATGTGTACGTTGTGAGCGATTTGCAGTTGGTTATCAAGAATGACGTTATCTTCAATTACGGTATCGTCTAACGCACCGCGATCAATCGTCGTACATGAACCAATTTCTACACGATTACCGATGCGCACAGAACCAAGCTGAGGGATCTTAATCCACTCGCCTTTCTCATTAGCGTAACCAAAACCGTCAGAGCCAATGACTGTGTTTGCTTGAACCAGACAGTCTGACCCGAGCGACACTTGATGGTAAACCGAGACATTTGACCACAGCTTGGTGTTAGCTCCAATCTTAGCATTCTTGCCAATAAAACAGCCCGCACCAATAACAACGTTATCACCTAGCTCGACACCCGATTCAATCACTGCATTGGCACCGATTGAAACCTTATCGCCCAGTTTAGCGTCAGCAGCGATGACCGCTGAAGGAGCAATATTTTCGGCTGGCGATGGTGTAGTATCAAGGGCTTGTGCTACTTTAGCAAAAGCAACGTAAGGGTCATCAACCACAAGTACATTACCTGAACAAAGCTCACGTTGTGCTTCTTTCACCATCACAAGTGTCGCTTTACACTCAGGAAGATGTTTGGCGTATTTTGGATTGGACAGGAAAGTCACATGACCTTCCTGCGCAGCGTCCATCGGCGCTACCATAGTGACAACGGCTGTCGCGTCACCATGTAGCTCGCCCCCAGTAATCGTAGCCAATTCGGCCAAAGAAAGAGTTGTCATAAATCGTTTATTTTAGTGAGTCAATTACAGCTTTAGAAATATCGTTTTCTGGCTTAGAGAAGCGCACTGCTTGTTGCTCTAGAACCATATCAAAGCCTTTTTTCTCAGCAACCTTATTAATTGCATCTTGAATTGTTTTAAACAGTTTTTGCTCTTCTTCTGCTTGGCGACGCTGTCGTAGCTTTTCGAAAGACTGGGCTTTTAGCTTAAGTTCATTCTCTAATTGACCAATTTCTAGACGTAGCTTGTCGATATCATCTTGGCTCATTAGTTCGCCATCACGCTTTAGCTTTTCAACCTTGCTTTTACCTTTAGCTTGAATCGCTTGAAGCTCTGCAGATTTGTCTTTGAACTCATCTTGAAGCTTTTGCGCTACCACTTCACGTTGTGGAAGAGCTTGGAATACTTGAGCAGTGTTTACATAACCAATTTTCTGCGCAGCTTCAGCAGCATTAGCAAAGAAAGAAGACGTCATTACTAGAAGGCCAAGACCAGCCGCTTTAATTGTTTTATTCACTGTATTTTCCTTTAAATTTAGAAGGTTCTGCCGATGGTGAAAGTGAAGAACTCTTCATCATCACCTTCGTAAGATTTAATTGGTTTCGCAATCGAGAAGACTAACGGCCCCATTGGAGACATCCACTGTAGCGCAGCACCGTAAGATGCGCGGTAGTTAGTTGGATCTGAGTAGTCGTTATAGTAGCGATCACCAGCGTATTTAGGATCGTAGACAAACTCTGTATCCCAAACACTTGCTGCGTCAACAAACATACTGGTACGAATCTGACTTCTAAAGTCATCCGAAACAAACGGAGTTGGAACAATCAGCTCCATACTTGCCAACGCGATTGCGTTACCACCCACTGAGTCATCAGTCGCGGTCAAACAAGAGCCTGTATTACAACTTCCTGGGTTGCCGTTAACCGTATACACCGCTTTAGGACCAGCACTATTGGAACGGAAACCACGTAGTGTAGTAAAGCCACCTGCGTAGTAGTTTTCGTAGAATGGGAACAAGTTATCGTTACCATCCGTCTTACCATATCCGTTTCCGTAACCTAAACGACCACGCATCAGTAAGGTGAACTCATGCTTCTTGGTTAGCGGCACATATTGTCTAACATCATATTGCAGCTTGAAATACTGCGCATCAGAGCTTGGTACAGTCGCTTTAGCAAAAGCACGCTGGTAGTTACCTGCTGTAGGGAAGTAACCACGGTTTAAGTTGTTACGTGTCCATGAGACGTTCACATCAAAGTCGTTGGTAATAATATCGCCGTTTGGTTGACCGATACTTTGTGCAAACAACTGCGCTTGGTCGTATGTTGGTACATTACCGATCTTGTTATGGGTCAAGCCTACACCAAATTCAAAACGGTTTAACTCATCGAATGGGAAGCCCCAAGTTAAGCTCGCACCATAACTTTCGTTGGTATAGTCAACAATGTTTGCCTCAGATGCTTCAAACTGATTGTAGAAAATCTTACCACCAAGACTGACACCATCGAGGTTCCAGTAAGGGTCACGGTAGTCTAAGCTTATGTTTTTCTGGTAGTCGTTCATCATCGCGTTAATACCTACGCGGTTACCACTACCTGCAAAGTTATCTTGCTGTAGGCCAACTTGGAAGCTGATACCTGATTCAGTACCATAACCAACACCAAAGTTGATACTACCCGAGTTGGCTTCTTTAACGTTGTAAACCAAATCAACCTGGTCTTCACTACCAGGAACACGTACGGTTTGTACGTCTACTGTTTCGAAGTAACCTAAACGGTTAAGGCGGTTTTTACCAGTTTCGATCGATTTCGAGTTTAACCAGCTACCTTCCATCTGACGCATTTCACGGCGCAGAACTTCATCTTTGGTTGCATTGTTACCAACAAAACGAATATCACGCACATAAATACGTTTACCCGCCTCAACATTAACGACTAGAGATACTGATTGATTTTCATCATCAAACTCAGGAATAGTACGAACTTGAGGGTATGCGTAACCTGCTTCACCCAGTAGGCGCTTAACGTTCTCTTCTAAGCTAGTCACCGCTGAGCCGTTATAGGTCTCACCGGGTTCAAAGGTCACTAATTGTTCAAGCTCAGCTTCTTTACCCAGTAACTCACCACGGAATTTTACGTCCTTAACGGTGTAAGGTAGCCCTTCATTCAAGCCAAGTGTGATATAAACACCTTTCTTGTCAGGCGAGATTGCAACCTGAGTTGAGTCAATTTGAAACTTCAGATAGCCTCGATCTAGGTAATAAGATTTCAGCGCTTCAATATCACCCGCAAGGACTTGCTTCTGGTATTTATCGTCTGCAAGGAAGTTCCACCACGCCACATCGACGTTCAGCTCAAACCGACTTAACAGCTCTTCGTCAGCAAATTTTTCATTGCCGATAAAGTTTATTTGCTTAATTTTGGCTGATACGCCTTCGGTAAAGACAAACTTAAGGTCACTGCGGTTACGAGGCAGTGGCGTTACAACCGCTTTAACGGTCGCGTTGTACTTACCTACGCTGTAGTAGAAATCTTCAAGACCTTTTTCAATCGTCGACAGCGTTGTACGGTCGAGGGCTTCACCAACGCGAATACCAGAAGCGTCGAGGTTCTGTTGTAACTGCTCTTCTTTGATCGCTTTATTGCCCGAAAAAGAAATACTGGCAATGGTAGGACGCTCTTTGACTTGTATAACAAGCACGTCATTATCACGCAGTACTTTTATATCTTCAAAGTTACCTGTCGCATATAAGGCTCTAATCACCTCTGAGACATCTTGGCTATCAACAGAATCACCAATACGTACTGGCATTTTCAACAACGCAGCACCAAGTGCTACACGCTGTAAGCCTTCAATTTTAATATCTTGAATTACAAAGTTTTCGGCACCGTTTGCGCTCACGCTTGTCGCTAACAGGGTCGCAAACAGAATATTTTTCATCGCCATTTTGTTCTAGTTATTCCTTTCTTCAACCTTTACCCGATTACAGACGAGCAAAATCATTGAAAATTGCCACTGCCATAAGAGAGAAGATAATTGCACCGCCTACACGGTAACCCATTTCCTGAATTTTTTCTGGAACTGGACGTCTTATTACAGCCTCAATAGCAAAAAACAATAGATGTCCGCCGTCCAACATTGGCAACGGTACAAGGTTAATAATCCCTAAGTTCACACTGATTAATGCCAGGAACCCTAGGAAGTAAACTAAGCCATAATCGGCTGTTGTTCCGGCTCCTTTCGCGATCGAAATAGGCCCACTTAAATTATTCAGCCCAACATCACCAACAATAAGCTTTTTCAGCATACTTATGGTTAAGTCGATGACCTGACCCGTTTTTTCAACTGCCTTTCCGATTGATTCAATTACACCAAATTGAAGATCGAAGCGATAGTTTTCTGGCCATTCTGCGACCTCGGGGGTGATTCCAGCAAACCCAATCACGCGCTCATTCGATAACTCACGGCGATCTGGTGTAATGACTAAAGATAGAAGCTTCCCATCACGCTCTACTTCCAGCTGCAAAGGCTGGTTTGGGCTGTTGTGAATACTTTCTACTACTTGCTGCCATTGGGTAATGTTTAAATCCCCAATTTTGGTCAGCAGGTCGCCAGTTTGTAAACCTGCCCGCTCACCAGCACCGCCAGGCGAAACATTCGTGAGTTTAGCCTTTACAGGTGGTGTAAATGGCACAAAACCCAGCGCAGCCATAGCAGACTCTTTCTCTGGGTCAAAGTTCCAATTGGTTAAATCAAAAACCTTAGTCTGCTCGACTCCAATACCATCCGCTGGAGCAACCGTCATAGTTAGCCGCTGATCACCAATATGAGAAATCAGCCCCATATTGACTGATTCCCAATCCGCAGTTTTGACGCCAGAAACCGCTTTTAGTTCCATCCCAGGCTCTAAACCCGCTTCAGCTGCTATCGAGTAAGGCGTCACTTGGCCCACAACTGGCTTAACCGCAGGCACACCAATCAAGAAAACTAACCAGTATGCAAAGATCGCAAACAAGAAGTTAAATACAGGACCTGCCGCGACAATGGCCGTACGTTTCCAAAGTGGCTTACGGTCAAATGCGAACTCATGCTCACCTTGCGCCAACTCATCAACTCGACCATCGAGCATTTTTACATAGCCGCCTAGCGGAATGACTGAAATACTGTATTCAGTACCGTCTTTCCCGACCTTGCTCCAAATGGATTTACCAAAACCGATCGAGAACTTTTCGACTTTAACTCCGCAGCGGCGGGCCACCCAAAAGTGACCGAACTCATGCACGGCAACTAAAATGCCAAGAGCAATGATAAAAGAAACAAAATTCCAGATGATACCCGTCATAGCTTACGCTCACTTATGGTATTGGCTGCTAACTCTCTTGCCATTCTATCTAGCTCAACAATGCTTTCCAAGTCACGACAGTGTGACGGGCTAACAGATGCGGTCAGCTTGGTTAACACTTGTTCGTTAACCACTGCGATATCGGTAAATTTAAGTTGACGTTGTAAGAAAGCTTCAACAGCCACTTCATTCGCCGCATTGAGCAAGGTGGTCGCATGTTGTCCTTCGTAACAAGCATCAATCGCCAGTTTAAGGCAAGGGTAACGAGCGAAATCAGGCTCAAGGAAGGTCAGCTCACCGACTCTAGTGAAATCTAATGGCGCTACACCTGCATTGACGCGCTCAGGATAAGAGAGCGTGAGTGCAATAGGTGTTGCCATATCTGGCTCGCCCATTTGAGCGAGTACCGAGCCATCTCGATACTGCACCATAGAGTGAATCACTGATTGAGGGTGAATTAAGACTTTGAGTTGCTCGCGAGCAGTATTGAATAGCCACTTGGCTTCAATATACTCGAGACCTTTGTTCATCATGGTCGCTGAATCCACTGAGATCTTTGGCCCCATCGACCAGTTAGGGTGAGCAATCGCCTGCTCTGGAATCACACTGGCTAGCGAATCAATATCGCTATAACGGAATGGCCCACCTGAGCCAGTCAGCAAAATATGAGAGATACCATGTGCATTTAAATCACAGCGGCCAAGATTGGTTTGAATATCACTAGGTAAGCACTGAAAAATAGCATTGTGTTCGCTATCTACAGGGAGAAGCTCAGCGCCATGCTTTTCAACCGCATCGATAAACAGTTGACCAGACATGACTAGTGCTTCTTTGTTGGCAAGCATTACGCGTTTACCCGCTTTGACTGCCGCCATGGTTGGTAATAAACCAGCCGCGCCAACAATCGCTGCCATAACAGTATCAACCTCATCACAAGATGAAATCTCGCACATGGCGTCGATACCCGATCTCACTTCAGTACTAATTTTCAGTTCGATTAGTTGAGCTTTCAGTTTCAATGCAGCTTGTTCATCAGCCATGACTGCATACTTAGGTTGCCACTTCTGACACAACTGACGCATTTTATCGACATTCTGCCCAGCAGCAAGCGCTACAACAGAGAACTTTTCAGGATTTTGCTCGATGACTTTGAATGTGCTTGCTCCAATTGAGCCTGTCGCACCTAAAATCGTTAACTTACGCATAGCAAGAAACCGTTAATGAATAGGGCAAGCCGAAGCTTGCCTTAAAATGTGAAGTAGAGGAATGCAAACACAGGGAAAGCGGCGGTTAAGCTGTCTATACGGTCAAGAACGCCACCATGCCCTGGGATAATGTTACTGCTGTCTTTAATACCAGCCACTCGCTTGAACATACTCTCAACCAAGTCTCCAAGCACTGAAATCACGACAGTAACAAGTGTAATACCGACCATGACCCAGCCATTGGCAAACTGAATATCGAACCAATAAGCCGTTCCCCAACCAACGAGAATTGCCGTAATAATCCCGCCGATTAAACCTTCAATGGTTTTATTTGGACTCACATGTGGCGCCATCTTGTTCTTGCCTAAGCTCTTACCGGCAAAATAAGCACCACTGTCTGCAGCCCAAACAATAAAGCAAACGTATAAAACCAGTCTAGCACCGTGATAAGGATCAGCCTCAATCGCTTCTGCACGTAACATGAGTACGCTCCAGAAAAACGGCAATAGAGTCAAAATACCAAAGCTATAGCGAAGCAAGTTGGAGTTTTGCCATAGGCTCGAGGATTTAGGATAAGTAATGGCAAGCGCACTGGCAGCCAACCACCAAATGCAGCCCAAGGCTAAAATGATGTAATGTGGTTGAGTGATAAGATTCAGACTCAGTGCATCTGAGGGCACTAACCAAATTGTTGCAGCGCTCACTAATACGGTTGGAATCAGTGCGATCATTCGCGAAGAGGCGTCAACAAATTGAGTCCATTCCCAAAAACCAATCAAGGTCACTGCCGCGATGGCAATCATAAATAGAGGGAGAGAAAGTTTGAATATCCCTAATATTACCAATGGCGCTAAAATAAGTGCCGTTATAATTCTTTGTTTCAAACTTTGATCCTTTATTCGCTTTCCATTAGAGCTTTAACTTGCTCACCGGTGCAGCCAAAACGGCGTTCACGGTTAACAAACCAAGTCACAGCTTCTATCAAGCTATTTTCATCGAACTCTGGCCAGTAAATCGGTGTAAAATACATTTCCGCGTAAGCCATCTGCCACAGCATAAAATTACTGATGCGGCATTCACCACTGGTTCGAATCATTAAATCAACTTCAGGTAAATCTGCCATTGTGAGGTGCTGCGTGATGAGTTCTTCACTAATCTCATCTTGACTGAGCTCACCAGCGGCAACCTTAGCTGAAATTGCTTTCGTCGCCTGCATAATATCCCACTTACCACCATAGTTGGCCGCAATATTGATCACCATGCCTGTATTGCCTTCGGTCAAAGCCTCGGCTTGAGCAATCTTCTTTTGTAAGCGCTCATTAAAGCGCGAAGTGTCACCAATAACGCGTAAGCGTAAGTTGTTCTTGTGCAGTTTTTTAACTTCTGTAGAGAGAACTGTAATGAACAGCTCCATCAAGACACCCACTTCCTCTTCTGGACGTCGCCAGTTTTCACTACTAAACGCAAACAGTGTGATCGCTTTGATACCAAGTTTTGCAGACGTCGAAATCGCTTTGCGTACAGCAGCGACACCATTCTTGTGACCAAAGACGCGCGGCTTACCTTGAGCTTTTGCCCAACGACCGTTGCCATCCATGATGATTGCGATATGTTTCGGGAGTAAATCAGGAGAGAGTTGTGAGTTTTGCATAAAACGTTGATTATTAATCAGCAGGGGACAGAGAGTAGCATAAAAAAGCGCTGTGCAGCGAGCACAGCGCTCTATATAGAGAAAGTTTATGGAGAATTAGACTTCCATCAACTCTTTTTCTTTTGCTGCTAACACTTCATCAACTTGTTTCACAGCTGCGTCAGTGATTTTCTGGATTTCGTCTTGACCTTTACGATCTTCGTCTTCAGAAATTTCTTTGTCTTTTAGTAGCGCTTTTAGCTCGCCGTTAGCGTCACGACGGATGTTACGGATAGCAACACGGCCACCTTCAGCTTCGCCACGAACGATTTTAACTAGGTCTTTACGACGCTCTTCCGTTAGCGGTGGAAGTGGAACGCGAATGATAGTACCCGCAGACATAGGGTTTAGACCTAGGTCAGACATCATGATCGCTTTTTCAACTTTAGGCGTTAGCTCTTTATCAAATACTGTGATTGCAAGCGTACGAGCATCTTCAGCAACAACGTTTGCTACCTGGTTTAGAGGCGTTGGTGCACCGTAGTACTCGACTGAAATGCCAGAAAGTAGGCTTGGGTGTGCACGGCCTGTGCGAACTTTAGAAAGGTTGTTTTTTAGCGCTTCAACGCTCTTATCCATGCGCTCTTGAGCGTCTTGTTTGATTTCGTTAATCACAATATCACCTTAATGTGTAAATCTTTCTTCAAGAAAGCTTAATAGGGAGTCTTCAAAAGGCAATACCGCAGCACAATTGATTTATGCTGCGGCGATTAGAATTACTCAGCGTCGCTGATTAGCGTGCCTTCTGCTTCACCCATAACCACGCGACGTAGTGCGCCTGGCTTATTCATATTGAATACACGGATTGGCATTTTGTGGTCACGTGCTAGTGTAAATGCTGCCAAATCCATTACTTTCAGTTCTTTTTCAAGAACAGCATTGAACGAAAGCTTATCATACAGCTCTGCGTCTGGGTTTGCTACTGGGTCAGCAGTAAATACGCCATCTACTTTTGTCGCTTTTAGAACTACGTCCGCTTCGATCTCGATTCCGCGCAAACATGCAGCAGAATCTGTGGTAAAGAATGGGTTGCCTGTACCTGCAGAGAAGATAACAACACGGCCTTGACGCAGTTCACGAATCGCATCTGCCCAGTTGTAGTCGTCACAGACACCTTTTAGAGGGATTGCTGACATTACACGCGCGTTTACGTAAGCACGGTGCAGCGCATCACGCATCGCAAGACCGTTCATTACCGTAGCTAGCATACCCATGTGGTCACCAACAACACGGTTCATGCCCGCTTCAGCTAGGCCAGCACCACGGAACAAGTTACCACCACCGATAACGACACCAACTTGAACACCAAGCTCAACCAACTCTTTTACTTCTTGGGCCATACGATCAAGGATTGCTGGATCGATGCCAAAACCTTCTTCGCCTTGAAGTGCTTCACCACTTAGTTTTAACAGAATACGTTGATATGCTGGTTTAGGGTTCGTAGTCATGGAGTTTACCTTCCAAAAGAGAGTTGTTGATTAACAGTCATGGATAAAGACTTATCAAAAGTCTGCATCCATCACAGCTAAAGGTGGTGCCTTTAGTCGTAAAAAGACCGCAGCCTTGGCTACGGTCTAAACTTTGTGCGTATCTCTAAGGATTAACCTTTTTGAGCAGCAGCTACTTCTTCAGCGAAGCTCATTTCTTCTGCTTTCTCGATACCTTCACCTACTTCTAGGCGAACGAATGTAGCAACAGAAGCGCCTTTTTCTTTCAGCATTTCGCCAACAGATTTCTTAGGCTCCATGATGAACGCTTGACCAGTTAGAGAGATTTCGCCAGTGAATTTCTTCATGCGGCCAACAACCATTTTCTCAGCGATCTCAGCAGGCTTGCCTTCGTTCATAGCGATTTCAACTTGAACTTCTTTCTCTTTAGCAACTACGTCAGCTGGTACGTCTTCTGGGTTAACGTACTCTGGCTTAGAAGCAGCAACGTGCATTGCAACGTGCTTAAGAGTTTCAGCGTCGCCTTCACCAGCAACAACTACACCGATCTTCTCGCCGTGACGGTAAGAAGCGATAGCAGAACCTTCAACGTATTGAACGCGACGGATGTTGATGTTTTCACCGATCTTAGCAACTAGAGCAACACGCTCTTCTTCGAATTTAGCTACTAGTTCTTCAACAGAAGCTTTAGATGCTAGAGCGTCAGCTGCAACTTTCTCTGCAAATGCAGTGAAGTTACCATCTTTAGCAACGAAGTCAGTTTGGCAGTTAACTTCAAGAAGAACAGCAACACCGTTTTCTTCTTTGATGATGATTGCGCCTTCAGCAGCAACGTTACCTGCTTTCTTAGCAGCTTTAGCAGCACCTGATTTACGCATGTTTTCGATTGCTAGTTCGATGTCAGCGTTTGCTTCAACAAGCGCTTTCTTACATTCCATCATGCCTGCGCCAGTACGTTCGCGCAGTTCTTTAACTAGAGCAGCAGTAACAGCCATTCTCTATTCCTCAGTTGATTCTGTATTTGGTAAAAAACAGGGGCCTACATTTTCGGCCCCTGCTGATAACTATAACTCAGTTTATGCTACAACTGGGTTGCACATAATCTAAGTGTGACTCGGAGCCGCTATTATTCAGCTTCTACGAAACCATCTTTTTCAGCAGCAACAGCTACGTCTTTGTTACGACCTTCAGTTACTGAAGTTGCAGCAGCGTTTAGGTAAAGCTGAACTGCACGGATCGCATCGTCGTTACCTGGGATGATGTAGTCAACGCCGTCTGGGTTAGAGTTAGTATCTACTACAGCGTAAACTGGAATACCTAGGTTGTTCGCTTCTTTAATCGCAATGTGCTCGTGATCAGCGTCGATTACGAATAGAGCGTCTGGTAGGCCGCCCATGTCTTTGATACCACCAAGAGACTTTTCTAGCTTCTCCATTTCACGAGTACGCATTAGAGCTTCTTTCTTAGTTAGCTTATCAAAAGTACCGTCTTGAGCTTGAGCTTCAAGATCTTTTAGACGCTTGATTGACTGACGAACAGTTTTGTAGTTTGTAAGCATACCGCCTAACCAGCGGTTGTTTACGTAGAACTGGTTGCTTGCGATTGCAGCTTCTTTAACAGCTTCAGATGCAGCGCGCTTAGTACCAACGAATAGAACTTTACCTTTCTTCTCGCCAACTTTAGCTAGTTCAGCTAGAGCGTCGTTGAACATTGGTACAGTTTTTTCTAGGTTGATGATATGAACCTTGTTACGAGCACCAAAGATGAATGGCTTCATTTTTGGGTTCCAGTAACGAGTCTGGTGACCGAAGTGAACACCAGCTTTTAGCATATCGCGCATTGATACAGTTGCCATTTTAAAATCCTCTATGGGGTTAGGCCTCCACATCCCCCATAACTCCGACTAGGCTTCTGCCCAGCACCCCGGAATATGTGACGGAATGTGTGTGATTTAAAGATATAAGTTAGTTGGAAGTAACCAGCTTCGCCACTAAGATGAACTTAACAGAGAGAACTGACCACATTTCCGGCGCGCTTTATACCATATTTTCACCCGTGCTGGCTAGTAAAAAAACTTTTCCACGCCCAACGACTGCACTATTCCTAATATGGCTCGTATTAGAAGAATCATTCTCATTATGAAGTGTTCCTGCTAGAATGCGCCCATTCGCGCCACCAGTGTGCAATAAAATTAAGTAGAGAAAGCCAATGTCAATCAAGATTAAAACAGCTGAAGAAATCGAACGTATGCGAGTAGCGGGCGCTTTGGCCGCTGAGATCCTAGAGATGATCGAACCTCATATCAAAGAGGGTGTGACTACAGATGAATTGAACCAAATTTGTCACGATTACGGGATTGAAAAAGGTGCCTACTCTGCCCCACTTGATTACCACGGATTTCCAAAATCAATCTGTACTTCAATCAATCATATCGTTTGCCATGGCATTCCTGCCTCTGCGGACGAAGTAGGGAGCAACGGTCAACTAAAGCCTGCGGTACTTAAGAATGGCGACATCATCAACGTCGACATTACGGTTATCATTCCAAATGAAGAAGGCGCAGACCTCAGCGTTCGCCCACAAGGTTACCACGGTGACACGTCAAAGATGTTCTTTGTTGGTGATGTCTCTCCAGCAGACAAACGCCTATGTATGGTGACTCAAGAAGCACTGTATGTGGGTATGCGTAAAGTAAAACCTGGCGCAACAGTGGGTGATATCGGCACTGCGATTGAAAAGTACATCAAAGAAAACAACAAAAAGAACCCACGTAATAAGTTCTCTATTGTTAAAGACTTCTGTGGTCATGGCATTGGCAATGAATTCCATGAAGAGCCACAAATCGTTCACTACAAGAACAACGACCGCCGTGTTCTAAAAGAGGGCATGTGTTTTACCATTGAACCAATGATTAACGCAGGTAAGTTCGGTGTTAGCGTAGATGCTGAAGATGACTGGACAGTCTACACTGGAGACGGAAAGAAATCGGCTCAGTATGAGCACACCATTCTCGTCACTAAGACAGGTTGTGAAGTGCTAACACTGCGTAGCGATGACACAATCCCACGAATGATGAACAACGCCTAATCTCCTTTCAATATCCCCGCATCGTCGGGGATATTTTTTTATTGATGCCATTTTGTTAGATTAGTTCTCACTAGGACTATTTTGCATGGATTCGCTGTATGCCCTTTCAATCGCCGCTCACACTCGAAGAACAACAAATTTCAATTAGTGAGCTAAAAAACCAACTCGAAAACTTTGCCAACTATCAGAAGCAAGAGTTTCTCGCTCACCACCCTGTGACCAATTTAGTACTCGGTCGGGCCGAATATATTGATTTACTGCTCAACCGCCTGTGGGATCACTTTGGTTTTTCTAACCTACCGAATATCAGTCTTGTCGCTGTAGGTGGCTATGGTCGAGGTGAGTTACACCCTCTTTCTGACATCGACATTCTTGTCGTCTCTCGTAAAGCACTTCCTGACTCACTAAAAGGCAAGGTCAGTGAGTTCATCACCTTGCTGTGGGATTTACGACTAGAAGTTGGTCACGCCGTTCGTAGCGTTGAAGAGTGTGCCGAGATTGGTAAAGACGACTTAACCGTAGCGACTAACTTACAGGAAGCGCGCCTACTCTGTGGCTGCGAGGATACCTTCCATCAGCTAAGGATGGTTATTCACTCAGAGTCGTTTTGGCCAAGTGAGGTGTTTTACAAAGCAAAGGTCAAAGAGCAGCGTGACCGTCACGCACGATACCATGACACCACCTACAACCTTGAACCTGACATCAAGTCTACCCCGGGAGGTTTGCGCGATATCCATACGCTAAGCTGGGTTGCACGCCGCCATTTCGGGGCTACTTCATTACTTGAGATGAGCCAATACGGCTTTCTCACCGATGCAGAATATCGTGAGCTCGTTGAGTGTCAGGACTTCCTATGGCGAGTCCGCTTTGCACTGCATATTGAGCTTAAACGTTACGATAATCGCCTCACCTTCGCTCACCAAGCACAAGTCGCCGAAAGCTTAGGCTTTGCTGGCGAAGGCAACCGTGGCGTTGAGATGATGATGAAAGAGTTCTATCGCACGTTGCGCCGCGTGGCAGAGCTCAACAAAATGCTGCTCAAACTATTTGACCAAGCGATCTTAGAAAATGGCGTCGAGGCTGAACCAGTAGTTCTCAGCGAAGATTTTCAGCGCCGCGGCCATTTGATTGAAGCGCGCAAACCTGCCTTGTTCCAAGCTCGCCCGGAAACAATTTTGGATATGTTCCTACATATTGCCAACGATTCCACCATAGAAGGCGTCGCCCCTCCTACCATGCGCCAGCTGCGTACCGCAAGGCGAAGACTCAACAAGTTTCTTCACACGATTCCTGAAGCGAGAGAGAAATTTCTCGACTTATGTCGTCACCCTAATGCTCTGCATAAAGCCTTTAGCTTGATGCACAAGCTAGGCGTGCTAGCTGCTTATCTGCCCCAATGGAGCCAAATCGTCGGTCAAATGCAGTTCGACCTATTCCACGTGTACACCGTTGATGAACACAGTGTTCGACTGCTCAAACACATCAATACTTTTAGCGACCCGAACAATCATGGTAAGCACCCTATCTGTTGCGAAGTTTACCCACGCATACAGAAAAAAGAACTGCTAATCATCGCGGCGATTTTCCATGATATTGGTAAAGGGCGCGGCGGAGACCACTCTGTGATTGGTGAAGGTGAAGCCTACGAATTCTGTATCGAGCATGGGTTATCTAAACCGGAAGCTAAGCTAGTCGCTTGGTTGGTTAGGCACCACCTGTTGATGTCAGTGACCGCTCAACGCCGTGATATCTACGATCCCGAGGTAATTACTGAGTTCGCTAAGAAAGTTCGCGATGAAGAATACTTAGAGTATCTGGTCTGTCTAACTGTTGCCGATATCTGCGCAACTAACCCTGAACTGTGGAACAGTTGGAAGCGAACCCTGCTCGCTGAGCTCTTCTATTCAACCCAACGTGCGCTGCGCCGCGGCTTAGAAAACCCTGTTGATGTTAGAGAGCGTATTCGCCACAACCAACACTTAGCCTCAGCGCTATTGCGCAAAGAAGGTTTTAATGCGCGCGAAATTGAAGTGTTGTGGCAAAGGTTTAAGGCTGACTACTTCTTACGCCATACCCATAAGCAAATCGCTTGGCACTGTTCTCACCTGTTGCGTCACGACGATCACTCACAACCTCTGATCTTAATTTCAAAGAAAGCGACGCGCGGCGGTACGGAAGTGTTTGTCTATAGCAAAGATCAGCACGCGCTGTTTGCCTCCGTGGTCGCCGAGCTTGACCGGAGAAATTTTAACGTTCATGACGCGCAAGTTATGACCAGTAAAGATGGTTATGTCCTCGATACTTTCATGGTACTCGACCAAAATGGTGATGTGGTGGAGGAAAGCCGACATAAAGCGGTTATCAAACATCTTGCTCATGTGCTTGAAGATGGTCGACCAACCAAAATTAAGACGCGTCGTGTCCCTCGAAACCTACAGCACTTTAAGGTCAAAACTAAAGTCGATTTCTTACCGACTAAAAGTAAGAAACGCACTTTACTTGAGTTTGTTGCCCTAGATACACCGGGCTTACTGGCCACTGTGGGTGCGACGTTTGCCGACTCGGGTGTTCATCTGCATGCCGCGAAAATCACCACCATAGGTGAACGCGCAGAAGACTTGTTCATCATCACCAGTGAAAGTGGCGGTAAGCTGAGTGAAGAGCAACAGCAAGAGCTTAGAGATAAGCTCATAAAAAACGTCGCAGAACTAGCACCTTAAGCGATCTCGACCACAAGTTGCTAACTTGTTTCAAAAAGCGCTATCTACCACGATCATAGGCTGCTACATTAATAGTGAATTGTTCATTCCCTGCTCATTTTTGGGGTAGGGATAATTACTGCAACACAATAGAGGTAGCCTATGTATCCACACCTCACTGGTTTAGGTATTCACGATCCTAAACAAATTGAGCGCTATTCCCTTCGTCAAGAAGCGCACAAGGATGTGTTAAAAATCTATTTTCGTAAGCAAAAAGGTGAGCTGTTTGCGAAAAGCGTCAAGTTCAAGTACCCGCGACAGGTGAAAAATGTCCTTGTCGACAGCGGCAGTCACAAGTACAAAGAAGTCACGGAAATTAACCGTAACCTCACTCTCGTGATCGATGAGTTAAACAAACTGACGAAACCTGAAAAAGCGGTCGAAGTTGATGTTAAAGAGAAGATACTGTCTGACCTACGTCATCTAGAGAAAGTCGTTTCAAGTAAGATTGCAGAGATTGAAGCGGATTTAGATAAGCTGAAGTAAAGGAACGCTGCGCTCCGAGATTCGAGAGCGCTTCGCTTCGAGAAATCTAGTTATTTCAGAGGATTGATGTGAGAGCATCAACCTTTTTTGTTTGCGAACGCTTCGCTATGGATAACTGGATAACTGGATAACTGGATAACTGGATAACTGGATAACTGGATAACTAAAGTTGCTCCGCGATAGCAGAGTAGTCAACGCTAGTTTTCCAGCAGGGCGAAGCCCGATCCCGTTTTCCAGAAACGAAGTGTTCCATAGGGCAACGCCCGTTCCCTTACATCAACCAGCCCGCGTATTTACCGACCAGATAAAGAGCCACGCAAGCCATCACGCCTGCGACGATATCATCAAGCATAATGCCTAAACCGCCGTGAACACGCTTGTCTAGCCAGCCAATAGGCCAAGGTTTTACCATATCGAAGAAACGAAAGAGAACAAAGCCTGTCAGTAACCACTTCCAATCTGTCGCAGAAAGGTTAAACAGTGGCACCACCAGCATAGTGATCCAAAACCCTGCGAATTCATCCCAGACAATCGAGCCATGGTCATGCACGCCCATATCATCAGAGGTGATTTGACAAATCTTGATACCAATAAAGCACGAGGCAATAACAGCAATCACATACAGAGGCAGTGGCAGCTGAACAAGTAGTAAATAAAAAGGGATAGCTGCTAAGGTGCCCATTGTCCCCGGAACAATTGGCGATAATCCGCTACCAAATCCGGTTGCCAATAAGTGCCACGGATTCTTTAGAGAAATAAGAGTTAAAGGGTTAGTCATAGTTAATACTGTTTACTTGAAGTGATCATAGCCACTCAGATCCCAATCAATCGGTTGGCCGCTATTATGAAGTTCAAATGTTCCTTGTGGGCGAATTTGCCCAATACAGGTAACCTTAGCGCCGCAGTGGGCCAAAGCACTCTCAATTGAACCCTTGTTCTGTTCTGGTACGGTAAAACACAGCTCATACTCTTCACCGCTCGACAGAGCATATTGCTGAGCTTGAGAATCCGAACCTAAGAATTGAACAAGTTCATTAGAAATAGGCAAGCTTGAAACGTCAAGACTAACGCCAACCTGAGAGCGTTGCAAAATGTGTTTGATGTCTGAGATAACACCATCAGAAATGTCGATCGCCGAACTGGCTAGATCAAGCAGAGCCTGACCGACGAGCACTCTTGGCTCAGACAGGTAATGACGCTGTTCTAGCTCTTGCGCAAAGGGCTTGCTGCGCAGGTTGGAATCAAGAATAACATCTAGCCCAGCTTGGCTATCACCTAAATTTCCTGTTACATAAACCCAGTCGCCAACTCGCGCCCCATCCCGGCGCAGTGCTTTATCCGCATCAACCAAGCCTTGTACCGTTAAGGTTAAACTCAATGGACCTTTGGTCGTATCACCGCCTATCAGCTGAATACCGAAATAATCAGCCAGCGCAAAGAAGGCGTCACAAAATGGCGCTAGCCAAGCTTCATCGGGTTCAGGCATTGTCAGGGCAAATGAAACCCAAGCTGGTGTCGCTCCCATCGCAGCTAAATCACTAATATTTGAAGCAAGTGCTTTGTGTGCTACCCATGCAGGGTTTGCGTTGGCAAGAAAATGAGTTCCTGCCACCAAAGTATCGGTACTAATAGCGACAGAAAGATCGTGTGGCACTTTAACCAAAGCGCAATCATCACCTGCGGCCAGCAAGACGTCTTTACGCTGACTCTGTCGACCAACAAAGTATTTGTCGATTAAATTAAACTCACCTGACATATCTTTCTTTTTCTGAATTAGTTTTGCATATAAAAAAGGTCAGCAAATGCTGACCTTTTCATAATCTGAATCGACTATTTCTTACGTACGTGTGGCGCTGCTTTATCTAGCACACCATTGACGAATTTGTGGCTCTCTTCTGCAGCGAATACTTTTGCAAGTTCAATCGCTTCGTTGATTACCACTTTGTAAGGTACGTCTTCACGACGAGTCATTTCGTACATAGCAAGACGAAGCAATGCTAGCTCCATCATGTCCAAATCTTGCATTGGACGCGCTGTGTATGGACGAATCTTACAATCTAGCTCTGTGTGACTTAGCACAACACCTGTTAGCAGGTCACGGAAGTATGCAACGTCTGTGTCTGGAGTAGAAAGTGCCGGCTCTGAAGCATGATGTTCTTCTTCATCATACTTACCACCTGACAAAAATTGCTCCTCGATAGTAGCAACATTTTCTTTAGTAATTTGCCAAGAGTAGATCGCTTGTAGAGCGAATCGACGTGCATTACGACGTGCGGCTGGTTTCACACTGGCCCCCATTAGGAATCGATTTCTGAAAGAACGTTAATCATCTCAAGTGCGCTTAGTGCAGCCTCTGCACCTTTATTACCAGCCTTGGTTCCTGCGCGCTCAATTGCTTGGTCAATTGTATCAACAGTCAGTACGCCGAAAGCAACTGGAAGAGAGTACTCCAGTGAAACTTGCGCAAGACCTTTGTTACATTCACTACAAACATAGTCGAAATGTGGAGTGCCGCCACGAATAACAGTGCCAAGAGATACGATTGCATCAAATTTGCCTGTTTTAGCTACGCGTTGAGCAACAAGTGGAAGTTCTACTGCACCTGGGCAGCGAACAACAGTGATGTTGTCTTCGCTAACTTGGCCATGACGTTTTAAAGTATCGATTGCACCAGACAATAGACTTTCGTTAATAAAACTGTTGAAACGAGAAATAACGATAGCAATTTTTGCGTTTGGCGCTGGGAAGCCACCCTCGATCACTTTCATAAGCCTTCCTTTAACTATGTTCATCAAGTGAGAATCGCCGGATTCTAGCACAAATCTGTGAGCAATATCTAATAGAAATTAGCACAAATGGGTTTGCTGAATAATTCCAAGCGAGAGATTAAATTTCGCTTCATTGCCTGACAATGAAGCAACTAAATGAGAGCTTCGGCTAAAGTTTTGATTCCGCGAAGCTCCCTTACGTAAATTGTTATTCGCAAACGTACTCAACAACGTTGAGACCAAAGCCACCCAATGCGTGATACTTCTTATTGGTTGACGAAAGTAAGCGCATATCGTGTACACCAAGGTCTTGCAAAATCTGCGAACCGACACCGACACGACGTGACGTGCCTTGTTTCTTAGCCAGTGTTGGCGCTTCGCCTTTATCTTGAGCTTCAAACATCTTAACGCGATGAATCAGTAGATCGGTTGACTCTTCATTACCAAGAATGACCAGTACCCCACCCTCTTTGCCAATACGAGTCATCGCTTTATCTAGCGTCCAGCTACGCTCAGCATTACGGTCGCTACGCAGTAAGTCTGTAAAGGTGTCTTGCAGGTGCACACGGACTAGTGGTGTTTCATTTTCCACATCACCTTTGCGCAGTGCATAGTGAACTTGGTTATCAATAGTGTCACGGTAGGTGACAAGATCAAACTCACCATATTCCGTTGGCAGTTTACACTCTGCTACGCGTTCAATGGTTGTCTCTGTATTGTTGCGGTACTCGATAAGATCAGCAATTGTGCCGAGCTTAATGTCATGCTTTTCAGCAAAGATTTCTAAGTCAGGGCGACGCGCCATAGTGCCGTCATCATTTAGGATTTCAACAATCACCCCTGATGGCTCCAAACCAGCAAGTTTTGCCAGATCACAGCCTGCTTCTGTGTGACCTGCGCGAGTTAGCACGCCGCCTTCTTGCGCTGCTAACGGGAAGATATGACCCGGCTGTACAAGATCCGAAGCCTTCGCATCTTTCGCGACTGCAGCTTGCACAGTACGCGCGCGATCGGCAGCAGAAATACCCGTGGTAACACCTTCAGCCGCTTCAATAGATACCGTAAAGTTAGTTGTGTACTGAGCATTATTGTCTTGCACCATTGGCGGCAAGCCCAAACGCTCACAACGCTCTTTAGTCATGGTTAAACAAATCAAACCACGACCATAGGTCGCCATGAAGTTAATCGCTTCTGGGGTAACATGCTCGGCAGCCATAATCAGATCGCCTTCGTTTTCACGATCTTCATCATCCATTAGGATGACCATTTTCCCTAAGCGGATATCTTCGATAATTTCTTGCGGCGTACTAATTGGCATTTTGGTATTCCTATTGTTATAGCTTGAGCGAATATGTTTTATTGTCGGCGACGCTTACATGACTTTTTACGCAAAACCGTTCTGCTGTAAGAAGTCCATGGTAATACGGGACTCAGGTTGTTCTTGTTGGCTTGTTATCAGGCGCTCCATATAGCGGGCAAGTACATCTACTTCTAGATTAACTTTACGCCCAACATGGAAGTCCGCAATAGTTGTCTCTTCGCCAGTGTGTGGAACAATGGTCAGCTTAAACGCATTTTTACGTAAATCGTTGACCGTCAGGCTGATACCATCAACAGTGATTGAGCCCTTCTCGGCAACGTATTTAGCAATGTCCGCTGGCATCGCAACCCAAAACTCAATCGCGCGGCCAACCATATTACGTTCAACAATTTCACCCACACCATCAACGTGACCAGAGACAATGTGTCCACCAAATCGTGTGGTTGGCAACATGGCTTTTTCAAGATTCACTTTGTCGCCAGCTTGATAGTCAGTAAAACCTGTTTTTTGCAAGGTTTCGAGTGACAAATCAGCGCTATAACTTGTTGCGTTATAGTCGACCACGGTTAAGCAAACGCCATTCGTTGCGATACTGTCACCCAATTTTACATCTGACATATCTAGTTTGCCGACTTCAACCGTCACACTGATGTCTTCGCCTTTTGGCGTTATCGCAGTAAGAGTACCTACTGCTTCTACAATACCTGTAAACATGATTACGATTCTTTGTTGTTTAACGTGGCAATGATGCGGATATCTTTCCCCACCTGCCTTACATCTTGAATATTTAGGTCAAGGACATGCGCCATAGATTCTAAGCCTAGAGCACCAAATAGACCACGACCATCACTTCCCATTATTTTAGGCGCGAGATAAATGACTAGCTCATCAACAAGGTTCTGTTTAATCAAGCTGCTTGCTAGTGTTGCCCCAGCTTCAACCCATAAGTGGTTGATATTATGCTGCTGAGAAAGTGCTTTAAACGTCGCGCTCAAATCCAACTGCTGATTCGCGTCAAGCTCAGGTGTGAGCTCTCCATTTGGTGCGACTGTGATGATCTCTCCATCCACCTTAAACAGTTTAAGATCTGGAGTCAGGGTTTGCTGTCGATCCAAGATAACACGAACAGGTTGACGTAGGTTTGCTTGGTCATAATGAGATTGGAGAGAAGGTGGTAAATCGTCCCAACGAACATTGAGTGAAGCATTATCTTCAATCACTGTTTTACTCGTCGATAAGATAGCGCCACTTTGAGCACGAAATTTCTGCACATCTTGACGCGCTTGAGGTGATGTTATCCACTGACTTTGGCCATTTTGTAAAGCCGTTTGACCATCTAAGCTGGCAGCCATTTTTAGCTGCACAAATGGCATACCTGTTTTCATCTTCTTAATGAAAGCAGGGTTAAGCGCCAGTGCATCTTGCTCTAATAGCCCAACCTCAACCTCGATACTGGCATCGCGCAACATTTTGATCCCACGCCCCGCCACAACAGGGTTAGGGTCTTGCATTGCACAAATAACTTTTGCTACTTGCGCCTTAATCAAACCTTCAGCACATGGAGGAGTGCGTCCATAGTGAGAACAAGGCTCTAAAGTCACGTAGGCAGTCGCACCGACCGTTTTGTCACCTGCCATTCGCATTGCATGGACTTCAGCGTGAGGTTCACCCGCTCGGAAGTGGAAGCCCTCACCGACAATCTGATCATTATTGACGATCACACAGCCCACATTAGGGTTAGGTGCAGTGGTATAAATGCCGCCTTTCGCAAGGTCAATCGCGCGCGACATCATTTGAATATCTTGGGGAGTAAACTGTGCCATAAGAGTCCGTGTCTAATCTTCGAGTCGGGCGATCTCTTCACCAAATTCGCGGATATCTTCAAAGCTACGATATACCGATGCAAAACGAATATAAGCGACTTTATCGAGCTCTTTAAGCTGATCCATCACTAGATTGCCAATCATTTCACTCGGCACTTCACGCTCACCTGTTGCACGTAGCTGAGATTTAATCAGGCTAATAGCAACATCTACGGCATCAGCACTCACTGGGCGTTTCTCCAAAGCACGCTGCAAACCACCGACCATTTTATCTTCGTTAAATGGCTCGCGATTGCCATTAGACTTGATCACTCTTGGCATCACTAATTCAGCCGTTTCAAAAGTCGTAAAGCGTTCACTACACGCTAAGCACTGACGACGACGGCGAACCTGATGGCCATCAGCCACCAAACGAGAATCGATCACCTTGGTGTCATTCTCGGAACAAAAAGGACAATGCATATCACCTCCATATAAGTGACAGACAGTTTACCGGATTAAACAAAGCTAGCAAAAGCAAAAGGGGCTAGATAGCCCCTTTTTCAACCAATGTGTAGCAAGATTTGTTAACTGCGCGGCAAGTAGTTCGCTTTGCCTACCCACTTGTAGCTGGTTAACTCTTCTAAACCCATAGGACCACGAGCATGAAGCTTCTGAGTAGATACCGCCACTTCGGCACCTAAACCGAACTGAGCACCATCAGTAAAACGCGTTGATGCATTGACATAAACGGCAGCAGAACCAACCGAGTTAATAAACAGCTCTGAGTTTTCTAGGCTGTTAGTCATGATCGCATCAGAGTGGCTAGCATTGTGTACGCGCATATGGTCAATCGCTTCCTCAACGCCAGAAACAACCTTCACGCCTAAAGTGAAACTTAACCATTCCGTATCGAAATCACCTTCAGCCGCATCACGCAACTCTTTCGCATCGCCAAGTAGGGCCTTAGCTTTCGGCTCTGCGACCAATGCCACCTTTTCATTTAAGCGTGCCGCTAACATTGGCAAAAACTCTGCCGCAACTTGCTCGTGAACAAGTAAGGTATCGAGTGCATTACATGCTGAAGGACGCTGTACTTTCGCGTTCTCGACCACTTCTAAAGATTTAGCTAGATCAGCACTTTCATCAACGAAGATATGACTAATACCAAAACCACCAATAATCACCGGAATCGTGCTGTTTTCCTTACACATCTTGTGCAGACCAGCTCCGCCACGCGGAATAATCATATCCACATAGTCATCAAGTTTTAGTAGCTGAGACACCAATTCACGGTCTGGTTTTTCGATGTACTGAACCGAAGCCGCTGGCAATTCCGCTTTCGCCAAAGCAGATTGAATAACCTTAACCAACTCCATGTTGGAGAAGAAGGTCTCTTTGCCGCCACGAAGAATACTGGCATTACCGGTTTTCAAACACAGAGCCGCGATATCAATTGTGACATTTGGGCGCGCTTCGTAGATAACACCTACCACGCCAAGTGGCACGCGGCGGCGAGACAAGGACATGCCATTTTCAAGCACTTTACTGTCTAGTTCACTGCCTACAGGGTCATTTAAGCTAATTACATTGCGCACATCATTCGCGATGCCTGTTAAACGCTCTGTATTTAACAGTAAGCGATCAAGTAGCGCTTCCGTCAGCCCTGCTTCGCGGCCTTTCTCAATATCTTTTGCATTAGCGGCTAAGATAGTCTCAGCATTCGCTTCTAGTTCATCGGCAATAATTGCCAGAGCTTGGTTCTTTTGCGCTGTTGACGCTGTTGCTAGTTGGAAAGCCGCTTCTTTAGCCGCTTTACCCATTGAAATCAGTTCCACTTTCTCTTTCCTTACTCTTGGATTACGACCATATCATCACGGTGAAGCACTTCATTGCCGTAGTCGTAGCCTAAAATTCCAATAATATCTTTACTATGCTTACCCACTATCTTCGCCATATCTTGGCTTGAGTAGCTTGCAATACCGCGAGCGATCAAGGTGCCTTTGTTATCGGTCACGCGTACAACATCACCGCGAGCAAACTGTCCACTGACTTTGGTTAGACCTTTGGCAAGTAAGCTACTTCCTTTGCCCACCACAGCATTAACCGCACCATCATCAATCACGATGTCGCCTGAAGCCGCAGGGCCTGCAAGAATCCAGCGTTTACGGTTTTCTAATGCTTCAGCACAAGGTAAGAAACGTGTGCCTTGTGGATTGTCACCCAGTGAGTCAAACACCACATTTGGTGCACTACCGGCAGCGATAATCACTTCAATCCCAGCACGACGCGCAATGTCTGCCGCCTGCAGTTTCGTCGCCATACCGCCTGTACCTAGCGTAGTACCACTGCCACCAGCAATTTTGCGTAAGGTATCGTCGATGGTTTTGACTTCCTTGATCAACTCTGCATTTGGGTCTTTGCGTGGATCTGCGGTGAATAACCCTTTCTGGTCAGTTAACAGCAAAAGCTTGTCTGCGCCGCATAAGATGCCAACCAATGCTGAAAGGTTGTCGTTGTCACCTACTTTGATTTCACTGGTGGCGACCGCATCATTTTCATTAACCACTGGAATAATGTCATTTTCTACCAGTGCATTGATCGTATCGCGCGCATTCAAAAAGCGCTCACGATCTTCAAGATCGGCACGAGTTAGCAACATTTGACCGATTTTTAGGCCATAAATAGCAAACAGTGATTCCCAAGTTTGAATCAACTGGCTCTGACCAACCGCCGCCAACAACTGTTTGCTTGCCATAGAGTTGGGCAGTGCGGGGTATCCTAGGTGCTCACGTCCGGCTGCAATTGCACCAGACGAAACCATAACCACTGAGTGGCCTTGTTTTTTCAGTTCAGCACATTGACGAACCAGCTCAACCATATGAGCGCGATCCAACTCCAATGTGCCACCAGTTAAAACACTAGTACCTAGTTTAACCACCACAGTCTGAGACTGAGAGGCTTTTCCGCTTTGTTTAGTCATTGCCTTTCTACTATGAAAAAAATAAAAATCGTCACAATCAAGAATCGCATTCATTGGCGAGAAAGATTGATTAGACCTGATGTTTTAGCAATCTACTGATAAATTCACAAGCAGAAAAGGCGCTAAAAAGCGCCTTTTTGGTCAAGAAGAATGATAAGCAAAGAAATTTAGACGAATTCGACAGATTCTTCGTGCATATTGACGGCGATTTCAAACTCGCTGTTTAGTGTATCAACCAGTTTCTGATGAAACACCTCTTGAGTTCGAGTCACATCTTCAATGGCTTTCTTAGGCAGCGACTTCTCTTGCCAGTCACCGGTTGTATCATAAAGGCCAGAACGATATCGCGCTTCAAACGCTTCACCATTGCGCTCCAACTCTAACCACCAGCCCCAAAATTCACGCTGCTCTGGTGATTTCTTGTCATTGACGCATACAGATAAGCAGTCAAATAAATACGCATCTTCCTTACTCTGTGACTCTCGTAAGTAAGGACCAATAGCTCTCAGTGTCGACAATAAGCGGTAATGGGTCGGACTTTTCGTCTGTTCAGACATAATGAATCTCCATATTCATTTCCTTATTTTTATACAGAGCGACTCAGGACTAGAAAGTCTGGGTAGCTCGTATACTTAAGTGTTGTCTAAATTAGTCGAAATGTCATCTAATTAGCTCCTCCTCCAACCACTTGATCGCTAAATCGAGGGATTGCTCATATCCTTGTGTAATTGTCTTGGCACTAATTTTCTTTGCTTTACCGTAGTCACTAAACAGCGCCACCATTTGGTTATCGCTGTGTGGCGAAACAGGGTCGTGCTCTAGGCTCATCGCTAAGATAGGTACCCGCGTCTTACGGCTGCCGAGAATACCTTGCACCTTAAGTGACCAAGCCATTAGCTGGCCGGCCAAGCTATGAATATCGACCGCATTCTTACCAATGCGTGATGCCAACATGTCCAAATACATCTTGGGCATTTTTTTGAGCTTTTCTGGTGAAGAGAGTACGTCATGAATAGGCGCTCCAAGCGAGACACACGCTTTAATTTTGTCTTGCTCGATAAACGATAGGCGCACCATGGCATTACCACCAAAGCGAAAACCAATCAAACCTACACGATGGTGATCAACCCATGGAATATTGTACAACTCGTTTAATACCACTTGATGAAGACATGAGGTGTCTTCAGTCATATTCCAATGAGTGTTATGACCTATCGACGGCATATCAACCGTCAACATCGCGATATTCTTTTCAGAAAGATAGTTTTTAAACAGGTTCCAAAGATCCGTTTGCAAGCTATCTAAGCCCGCACTGACCATTACGACAGGCTGAGGCTTATCTGTACTGGTCAAGTGCAAGTGAGCGACGATGGTTTTACGCTGATACGGGATTTCAATGCGTTTAACGATGTACTTGGTTTTATTTGTCGCTTCGGTGTAAGCGCTGCTCGCCAACACTTGAGCCTGAATCGCCAAGTTATCATTCTTTAAGTGTGGGTAACCAGCAATGCTAAAGCACAAAGAAGCATTAAACATTTCATCAGCGGCCTCTTCGCCTTTTAGTTGAGCAGATCGCTTCTGGTGTAGCATGCCCAGTTTTATCCACTCATAAGTCCAATTACCGCTGTGGTAGCCCATGACGGTATCGAGCCACTCATCATGGGTACGAGAGTGTTTGGAAGCGGCAATTTTAGCTAGCACAGCTTCAATTTCGATCGGATCAAGGCCTTGCCAAGCCCATTGCATACGACGCAAGTTGCGATACCACTTAAAGCCATCCTCTTCTCGTTTTTGATCTAAGAAGGTTTCACTGGTTGGCATATATTGCGTGAGCGCCGAAGTCTCTTTGGCTTGTTTATGATTAGCAAACAGAGACTCCGAGAGGTTCTTACTGACTTCCTCAGACATGGGCGATGACCTAAATAATTACGTTTATTAAATAGTAATAAAAAAAATGACCCAAGAAAGGGTCATTTATCAAGAAAGTGTCGCTATGTTGCTCAATCAGTTACTTTTGCTTGCGATTGATTGGCTCAATGTACTGAATTGACATATCCCATGGCTGCTCGATCCATGTGTCTTGAGCAATATCAACCACGTAGTCGTCAAGTAGTTCTACACCGGCTGGCTTAGCACATACTGCGATCAATTTTGCTTTCGGGTACATTTCACGCAGTTTACGCGCTGTATCACCGCTATCTACTAGGTCTTCAACGATTAGGAAACCTTCACCGTCGCCCTCTGGTGCTTTTACAACAGTCATATCACGTTGATGGTCATGGTCGTAGCTTGAGATACAGATAGTATCAACGTGGCGAATACCTAGCTCACGGGCCAAGATTGCGCCCGGTACTAGACCGCCACGGCTAACCGCCCAAATTCCTTTCCATTGCTCTGCTGGCATTTGTTTTTCCGCCAACTCACGACAAAGTGTGTGCATTTGGTCCCAAGTGATAATGAATTTTTTACTCATTGTAATAACCTAATAGTTTTAAAATCTGCATCCCCTCAACACGTCAATGAAGTTTGGACGATTGCAACAGGCAAGTCTGGGGAAAAGCTACGCAAACGTTTATTTTAACGCAGGCGCTATACAATACCAATGGGGAATTTGTCCCTACGGCAAAAATAATCGCCATAACAGAGACTCCATTATGGCGAAAAATAGTGTACTGCCGACATATAGCGAACGAAATCGCTAAAGCGAAAACTAAGCCACTAAGTACTTAATGATGAATACTGCTGATAGTACCCATACACTGATTGATACTTCGCGACCACGGCCACTCAGTAGTTTGATTGCAGCGTAAGAGATAAAGCCAAGCGCAATACCTTCTGCAATTGAGTAAGTCAGCGGCATAAGTAAACAGGTCACGACAACAGGTGCCGCTTCTGTTAAGTCGCGCCAATCAACACTAACCAGCCCAGACATCATCAGAATAGCAACATAGAAAAGCGCACCTGCGGTTGCGTACGCTGGAATCATTCCAGCAAGTGGCGAGAAAAACAGAGCCAGAAGGAATAGTACACCAACGACAACAGCAGTCAGGCCTGTACGCCCACCAGCGGCAACACCAGCCGTGGACTCAACATAAGAAGTGGTGCTAGAGGTACCAATCATTGCGCCAACAGATGTCGCAGTCGAGTCAGCAAGTAGCGCTTTGCTTAGACGAGGCAGTTTGCCATCTTCTTTAATCAGGTTCGCTTTTGTCGCAACACCCACCAAAGTACCTGCAGTATCAAACAGATCGACAAATAGGAAAGCGAACACAACCGAGATCATTCCGACTTCGAAGACGTCAGCAATGTTCATTTGCATAAAGGTCGGAGCAACACTTGGCGGCGTTGACATAATTCCGCCCCATTGAACGTCACCGACGATCAAACCCAATGCGGTGATCGCGAGGATCGCAATCATAACCGCGCCACGTACACCACGGTAAACCAAGCCAATCGTTAGGAAGAAACCTAATGCCGCTAATGCAGGTTGCAGGCCTGTGATATGACCAAGACCAACTAATGTGGCAGGGTTATCAACCACAATACCTGAGTTTTGTAGGCCAATAAACGCAAGGAACAAGCCGATACCTGCTGAGATACCCGTACGCAGTGACATAGGAATCGAGTTAATGATCCACTCACGAACCTTGAAAATACTCAAAGCCATGAAGATGATACCGGAAACAAAAACAGCACCTAAAGCGACTTGCCATGAGTGGCCCATACCGAGAACAACGCCATAGGTAAAGAAGGCGTTAAGTCCCATACCAGGTGCAAGTGCAATTGGGTAGTTGGCAACGAAACCCATGATGAAACAGCCAATTGCCGCAGCAAGACAGGTTGCAACAAATACAGCGCCTTTATCCATACCAGCGTCTGCAAGCATCGCAGGGTTGACAAAGATGATGTAAGCCATCGTCAAGAAGGTGGTCACACCTGCAATGATCTCAGTTTTAACGTTTGTTCCGTTTTCACTGAGCTTGAACAGTTTTTCGAACATAATCGAATCCTAAAAGGGTAAAAAGTAAACGGTTGCGTAATCGATTGGCACGAATTATAAAGTCATCAAATAGTAAATTCCAGATAGAATTAAGACTCTAATCAATATTTCTACTGTTCATTACCGATTCCAAACAAAACATAAGTGATGGCACAAAGGAAAAAACTTTATATTTCATATATTAATTTCCTTTATGAATTAAATTTCAAAAAGGTGTTTTTTTATACCATGTCATAAACTTTCAACGGCATTTAGGATATTTATGCTTATCACAATATGTGTTTATGCGAATAAAACAGAGAGATATGAATTAGCGGTGGGAAACCATAGAGTTTGTGGGCAAATTTTGAGCGCACTTTTGCTTAGATAAAAAAACGCCACTCAATTTGAGTGGCGGTTGAATCATGTCAGCGATAAAAGCTGTAAAAAAATTCCAATAATAGGGGTGAACAAACTGTTCGAGAGTCACAAGCTTGGGTTTAGTAACCGAAGCTTGTTGGGTAAGTAAAGCTGCCTGTGTAAACAGAGTTGTTTAGCCAGAATGCTGCACTTGGTAAACCTTTCATAACTATCACCTTCTAAATCAATTAAAACAGATTACAAATATTGATTTCTCGGTTCCTTGGAGGCGACAAATCGGACTCATCCTTTGAGCATTTTCTCTTCGCTTTCGAAGTTGGTTATAAATATACCCTAAAGAAATTTAATTACAAGCATAAAAGTGACAAAAGTCACAAAAAGTTCAAAAACTGACTCAGATCAAATGAAACCTGTAATTTAATTACAGATATGTCAGTTTATTGTTTGGATTTAGTACAAACGTCACCTCATCATTAACACACCCCGTGTCAATTAGAATCTACAATTTGTGATTACATCGAAACATTTGCTTGCCGCTTTTACTACACCCTTTAGTCAGGGAGTGCTATTCTGTGCTCCTCTACCCAATAGGTCAGATTTAGGTTTTTGTGCCAGATGAATAGCAAAAATCAAACACATAATCTGGCATTATTCTTTTTAAGGAGTCATCCGTGTCTGAATTCCATTCTGAAATCAGCAGCTTATCACCTGCTCCACTTTGGCAATTTTTCGATAAGATCTGTTCTATCCCTCACCCTTCAAAACACGAAGAAGCCCTAGCACAATACATCGTTGATTGGGCTAAAGAGCAAGGCTTAGATGTTCGCCGTGATCCTACAGGCAACGTTTTCATCAAAAAGCCAGCTACACCGGGTATGGAAAATAAGAAAGGCGTCGTTCTGCAAGCACACATCGATATGGTGCCACAGAAGAATGAAGACACAGATCATGACTTCACAAAAGATCCGATTCAACCGTACATTGACGGTGAATGGGTAACAGCGAAAGGAACCACACTCGGTGCCGACAATGGTATGGGCATGGCATCTTGTCTTGCGGTACTGGCTTCAACAGAAATCAAGCACGGTCCAATTGAAGTGCTGCTAACGGTAGACGAAGAAGCAGGCATGACAGGTGCATTCGGTCTTGAAGCGGGTTGGTTAGAAGGTGATATCCTTCTTAACACTGACTCAGAGCAAGAAGGCGAAGTCTACATGGGCTGTGCTGGCGGTATTGATGGTGAAATGACTTTCGATATCAAACGCGAAGCGCTTCCAGCAGGCTTTACAACTCGCCAACTGATCCTAAAAGGTCTAAAAGGTGGTCACTCAGGCTGTGACATTCACACTGGTCGTGGCAATGCCAACAAACTACTTGCTCGCTTCCTAGCAGGTCACGCACAAGAACTTGACCTTCGTCTTGTCGAGTTCCGTGGTGGTAGCCTGCGCAACGCTATTCCTCGTGAAGCGTTCGTAACGGTAGCAGTACCAGCGGAAAATGAAGCGAAGCTTGCTGAGTTGTTCGAGTTCTACACTAACCTACTTCGTACAGAGCTAGGTAAAGTGGAAACAGACATCGTTTCATTCAACCAAGCGATCGACACAGAGACACAAGTACTAGCGGTTGCCGACCAGCAGCGTTTCATCGCCGCATTAAATGCATGCCCTAACGGCGTGATTCGCATGAGCGATGAAATTGAAGGCGTAGTTGAAACGTCTTTAAACGTCGGTGTAGTGACCACTGAAGCAAACCAAATCCAAGTGTTGTGCTTAGTTCGTTCTTTGATTGACTCTGGCCGTCAACAAGTAGAAGGCATGCTGACTTCTGTTGCTGAACTTGCAGGCGCTCAAATTGAGTTCTCTGGTGCTTACCCAGGTTGGAAACCAGACGCAGACTCAGAGATCATGGCTATCTTCCGTGACATGTACGAAGGCATCTACGGCCATAAGCCAAACATCATGGTTATTCACGCTGGTCTTGAGTGTGGTCTGTTCAAAGAACCTTACCCGAACATGGACATGGTATCATTTGGCCCAACCATCAAGTTCCCACACTCACCAGATGAGAAAGTGAAGATTGATACTGTTGCCCTATTCTGGGATCAAATGGTTGCCCTATTGGAAGCGATTCCTGAAAAAGCGTAATTTCCATTACTAAATCTAATCCTAAAAGCCAGCTTGCATAAGCTGGCTTTTCTATTTCTGTCCCTCACTAAACCATAAATATTTTTTGTCGTCACGGTGATTTCTTTTCGTTAGTCAGCGCGAATCATGGTTGCTACAGTCGCCCTCCTTGAAGCACCTAAGGGTAAATTCTCTGCCCTCTTCAGGCACTACACTCGGCATAAAACGACCGTGTTAAGTTGGGGATGCTCACTTCAATCGAGCATCTTAAATACTCTCTAAATTATTATTACTGCGATGAAAGAAAAACTACTTGTTGGTTGGCGAGAGACCCTCAGCTTACCGAGCCTTGGTATTGACAAAATTAATGCAAAAATCGATACCGGAGCCAAGACCTCGTGTTTACACGCATTCAAAGTAGAGAGCTTTAAGAAGGACGAAGCTCAATGGGTTCGCTTCTGGATCCACCCAATTCAACATAATACGGACGTAGAAATTATGTGTGAATCTGAAGTCATTGATGAGCGTATCGTTCGCGACTCAGGTGGCCATGAAGAATCGCGTTATGTGATCAGCTCTAGTTTGAGCATCGGCGGCGAAACTTGGCCAATTGAAATTACTTTAACCAATCGCGAAAACATGGCTTTTCGTATGTTGTTAGGCCGTACAGCAATGCACAACCGCATCGTTGTTGACCCTGTTGAATCGTTTTTAGTCCCTTTCGAGGAAAGCAAATAATGAAAATTGGTATTTTATCTCGTAACGCTAGCTTGTACTCAACCAAGCGTTTGATTGAAGCGGCAAAAAACCGTGGCCATGAGGTAAAAGTCATCGATGCACTTCGTTGCTACATGAACATCAATTCAGACAAACCTGAAATTCACTTTAAAGGTGAAGAGCTATCTGGTTTCGATGCCATCATTCCTCGTATTGGCGCTTCTGTCACTTTCTATGGCACAGCGGTACTGCGTCAATTTGAAATGATGGGCGTTTACCCAGTTAACGAGTCGGTGGCTATTACTCGCTCACGCGACAAGCTTCGCTCTATGCAGCTACTGTCACGTAAAGGTATCGGCATGCCTATCACTGGCTTTGCAAGCAAACCTGATGACGTAAAAGACCTGCTTGAAATGGTTGGCGGTGCGCCAGTTGTTATTAAGCTACTAGAAGGTACTCAAGGTATCGGTGTAGTTCTGGCTGAAACTCGTAAAGCAGCAGAAAGCGTGGTTGAAGCATTCATGGGCCTAAAAGCAAACATCATGGTGCAAGAGTACATCAAAGAAGCGGGCGGCGCGGATATTCGCTGCTTTGTGATTGGTGACAAAGTGATCGCTGCGATGAAGCGCCAAGGTGCTGAAGGCGAGTTCCGCTCTAACCTCCACCGTGGTGGTAGTGCATCTTTAATTAAGATCACTCCAGAAGAGCGCCGTACTGCAGTAGCGGCTGCGAAGATAATGGGTCTAAATGTGGCTGGGGTTGATCTACTAAGATCAGATCGCGGTCCATTAGTCATGGAAGTAAACTCATCTCCAGGTCTTGAAGGTATTGAGGCCGCAACTGGTAAAGACATTGCTGGAATGATTGTCGAATTTATAGAGAAAAATGCGGCAAGCAAAAGGACTAAAACTCGTGGCAAAGGCTAAGAAGAATAGCGCATTTGAATTTCTCGGCGAGTCTATCTCGCCGGGAGAGCGTAAGGTTGTTGAGTTAGAAGCTGCGAAGCTTTATACCCATTCGCCTTTATCGATCCCTGTTGAGATCATCAATGGTAAGCAAGCAGGACCAGTCTTAATGGTCAATGCAGCTATCCATGGTGATGAGCTTAACGGCGTTGAGATTGTACGCCAGTTGATCAACACCATTGATGCTAGCAAGCTCAGAGGTACCGTGATTGCTGTGCCAATTGTCAACGTATTTGGCTTTATTCATAAATCGCGTTATCTACCGGATCGACGCGATCTAAACCGCTGCTTCCCGGGCAGTGAGAAAGGCTCGTTAGCGTCACGCATGGCGAATACTTTCTTCTCTCAGGTCGCTAAGCGCTGTGATTACATTCTGGACTTACACACGGGTGCGATTCACCGCACTAACCTGCCACAAATTCGCGCAGATTTAAGTAATCCAGAAACACTTCGTATTGCTCAGGCGTTCGCTACGCCAGTGATAGTCGATGCTCCACTACGTGATGGGTCTCTGCGTAGCGAGGCTGAACGCCTGGGCATTCCGGTTCTGACTTACGAAGCGGGCGAAGCATTACGCTTTGAGCCAATTTGTATCAGTGCGGGTTTCATCGGTGTACAACGTGTGATGCAGGCGATTGGCATGCTGCGCTCAAGCCGTAAAAAGCTGCCAACACCAGTGATTGCCAAGTCCACCAGCTGGCTACGTGCTGAAAGTGACGGCATTCTACGAACTGTAGTGACGTTAGGCGAAAAAGTAGAAAAAGGTCAGGTGCTGGCTTACATCAGTGCGCCATTAGGCCACAGTGAGATTGAGCTCACCGCTCGCAAAGGCGGTATTGTTATCGGTCAACAGACACTACCTTTGGTCAACGAAGGCGATGCAATCTTCCACTTAGCTTACTTTGAGCAAGATGACGAAGAAGTTGAACAAGTGGTTGAAGAGTTCATTGAAGAGGTTACTGACCTTGATGTTGATCCTTTAACAACTGGCCAAATCAACGCCCCTGCTCAGTAAACTGAAGCTGTTAAAAACAAAAAGCCCGCATATCACTATGCGGGCTTTTTATTGTCTATCGCTTTCCTGTTAGCCAAATGAAGCCCAGATAACCGTCGCGACTAGAATCGGACAAACAAACTTCACGTAGGCAGGCCATAACTTACCAAACCAACCTTGAGTAAACTCAGGACAGCCTTGCTCTAGCTCTTTAATCTTAGAGTGACGATTCCATACCCAACCGCCAAATAGGCAGAACAACAGTGCTGCTGCTGGCTGAAGGTATTGGGTTGCGACCATCGCCACCAAGCCAAACATGGCCGCAAAGTTGTAGACAATCACCACACTGAACAGTGCAATCAAGCCACCTAACACCCAGCTTGTTGGTGTTCTCTTGGTGTTAAAGCGCTCACTCACTAAAGCAACCGGACACTCCAGCATAGAGATAGATGATGTTAGTGCAGCAATGGTTAGTAGTAAGAAAAATACAATCGCAAACAGCTGGCCAAGCAAGCCCAAGCTATCGAACATGAGTGGTAACACGGTAAACACTAGAGTATCTGAGCTAAGCAATGAGCCATCTTCAGCGTATATCTGTACCCCTTTTTGCATCGCGACAAACATGGCAGGCATAACCACAAGGCCAGCAATAAAGGCGACTGCGGTATCTACTAAGGTGACATTCATTGCCATCTTAGGCAGGTTCTCTTTTTTGCTTAGATAAGAACCATAGATCAACATCGAACAACCACCGATAGTTAGCGAGAAGAAGCCCTGCCCCATCGCCGCTAAGATCAATTTACGATCCATCACTTTTTCAAAATCTGGAATCAAGTAGTGCTTCAAGCCTTCCGTCGCACCGTTTTGCGTCATGATGTAAATGAATAGCAGAGCAAACAAAACAAATAGCGCGGGCATCAGTCGAGTTGACCACTTTTCGATCCCCTGCTTAACACCACCTTGAACAATGAGCACAGTGAGAACGTAAAAAGTAATCGTACCGAAAAGATTGCGCTCGACACTAAAGCCTTTAAACCAAGCAGTCGCAGCTTCCATACCTAAAACATCTGTAATGGCACCAAGTAAGAAGCAAATCAACCAACCGCCGACGATACTGTAGAAGGCAAGCACGGCACTTGGCACACTCAAACCAATCCAACCAACAGCTGCGCCTACTCTTTTTCCTGCTGGATTCGCCGTTAAAGAGCGCATACTGTCAACAGGGTTAGCCTGACCATGACGACCTATCGCCATTTCAACGACCAACATAGGAAAAGCGACCACTAGGATCATCACTAGATAAACCAGTAAGAAGGCACCGCCACCGTTGCTTGCTGCTTGAGTTGGGAAACCCCATATATTGCCTAAACCAACCGCGGCACCTGCTGCGGCAAGAATAAATCCGAGACGCGAACCAAAATGTTCGCGAGATTGAGAATTGTCTACTTGTGCCATACCACTTAAATCGCACCAATGAACTAGCTGACTAGTACATTAATACAAAACACCAATATTCACAATTAAAATAGCAAATCGTTAGGTAGATAAGGTTAAGTTATAGCCGATTTAACTCGTAACGTTCAGTTTACGCGTTGACTCTACTAAGTAAGGCTTGATCTTCGCTCTATTTCTTCCACTGTGTTTAGCTTCATAGAGCGCACTGTCGGCCACAAGGAAAATATCGTGCTGACGGTCGAGAGGTTGACTCGCACAATCCGCAACCCCCACAGATATTGTGACATATTGCGCAGTAGGCGAGTGTTCATGGGTAATGGCGAGGCTATTTATCGCCGAGAGCAACGCATCCGCTTCCCGCTTATTGTTGATTGGTTGCTCGGAGGAAAGGAGGATACAAAATTCTTCTCCGCCGTACCTAGCAATAAACTTGTCACAACTCGATTTGGCGTTAGATAAATGGGTTGCCACTTCACTTAAAATAAAATCCCCTTCAAGGTGACCATAGTTATCATTGAAAGATTTAAAGTGGTCGATATCGATCAAGACAACACTCACATGCTGATTTTGAGAACATGACTTGAGTTGCTGCCAATAAGCTTGAAGTTTGCGTCGGTTACCTACTTTAGTTAACGCATCATGAGTCGATAACCATTCTAGCTCACTTCTACTCTGTTCTAACTCACCAAAAACCTCATTAATACGGCTAGCGAAATCACGCATTTCATGGGAAATAAACTGATCTTCTTCGGTGATAGTTTGGCTATCTTTATTGAGATTACACAGCGCAAACCTCGCTTGCTTGATCGGTTTAATCATCACATGCACAACACACAAATTAAAACCAAACATAAATACAGCAAAAGCGAGCACAGCTGACAGCTCACCCCATGTGATAAACGAAGGCATGGTGACCGAGTGATTAATCACAATACAAACCGTTGAATTGTTCTGATAATCCAACCGTTCGAGAATGGTTATATTCTCTCGCTTAGCAACCTCCGCAGCTTCTGCTTGTTGCTTGGTGTAAATTTCGACATTGATGCCCGTTGCTTGCTTTAGCATTCGTACAAAGCTACCGCCAATCGGCTTTATAAACATCATATAACCACGGTCACAGTCCGCACCATCACTATCACAGATCCTTGACGTTGCGAGGAGAGCGGGCTGATCATCAAAAACAAGAAACTTAACAAACGGAGTGATCTTGTCGGTTCTGGATTTCAAACTATCGGCTAACAATGCACCAAATTTATAGCGGATTTCTTCGTAGGAACGATCCTGCTGAGCCTTTACGTCGTAATGACGACCCCAGATTAAACTCACATTGGGATCAAAAATGAATACACCACTCAGTTGCTGAGAGGTAAAGGTATGAGGGCTGATGCTGCGATCGGTAAACGCTTGATTAGGCGAATGAATAAAGTCAGTGATACTTTCCCATGCCGCATAGTTGATTAACGAACGGGCAAGTTCAGATTTCTGTAGATCGATGACAGTTTTAACTCGATTCACTTCCTCGGATTGCAGAAACTCAAAACGCTCAACCGCCTCATCATAGGTCCAGATATAGCGGAAAGAGAGATAACAAAAAACAAAAACACTCGCCATCATCAGCGAGGCAATAATCGTTAAATGTTTGAGAGATAGATGGGATATCTGCATCTAAACGTCATACCCTAAAAGCAAGAGCCCGAATTAAACACATTATTCACCAAGTTGTCTATAACAAGAGTGCCATAGGCACCCTGTTATGTGATCGCATACCTCGAGCAATCGTTACCTTAGATTGTGAAAATCTGATAATCCTTAAGCTCAGGTATCTTCTTATGCAGTTGTTGTTCTTGTTCCGCCATCTGATCTAGCGAGTCACAAAACTCTTCGCTTTGCTGCTCAACCTCAACCGCATGTTGCTTTAAGCGTTCAGCGATGCGCTCTTTTAGCTCACTCATAGAGTTCGCCATTTCGGTTAAGTTTAAACCACCCTCAGCTTTCATCTTTTCAGACATCGCATTGAATGCGCTAGCAATAAATTCTTCGTTAAACAATGCTTTCGCTTTTTCAAAATCTTCAGCCCATGTTTCACTTAATGAGCCAAAACTGTCTGCTGGCAGAACAAGATCACCATTGTTGTAGTAGCGCGCTTCAATATCAGCATAAAACTGCTTCATGGATTGCTTAACACCTTCGAACGCTTCTGGTGCATCAAAGCTCACCGCCACGTCATCAACAATATCATTGGCTAGCGCTAATCCATCCTGGGCAACCTTTTTCGCTCGAGGTAAGTAATCATTGAGATTTTCACGATACTGAGCAATCGCTTGCTGCTGCTCATTGTCTAGCTCTATCTTTTCACCGTGAATAAGTAGGTTATTGTTAGCATCAACTACCGCTTTGTCACCACCGGTCTGCACGATTTCAATCCGCTCACCATTGAGGTGAATTTCATTTTTTAAATCTACTTTACACTGCGCAGCGTAAACTTGGCTTGAAAGCAGTATCGGTAAGGCTAGTATTACTTTCTTCATTGTCATTCCACTTAATTCATTGATTTCGAGCTTATCAAAAATGGCTCAAAGTATGTCAGCTGATGGTTTCTATCTCATAGCAATACTCAATTTCACCAATCTTATAACTGATCTCATCTTCCACTTGTTTCGCTTTTAAAGCCTGACCAAGCGGAGATTCAAACGTAACTAGTACTATCATATGTTGTTGAAATTGGACTTTCATGCCACCAGCACACGGAGCGAGAAAGAACCAGTGACGATGGTCATCCAGATCAATCAATGAAACCAAACAGCCTAATCCAACGGTATTCGGCTCCTGAGGTAGCAGCAAGTTAGTCATAGCCTGAATTTCCTGCTCACACTCCTGCACCCGCATCGCTTGACCATGAGCCAAATAAGAAGCTTCAAGAGCTAACGTATCATATTTGTGTTCTGGAACCGTCTCTTCATCAGTGGCTGACTCGATCGCTCTTTGTGCAGAGCTCACTGCAACTTCCAATTTACGTTGCAGTTGCGAGAGAATTACTTGCCGCAGCTCTAATTTATTCATACTAAAATCGTGTTCCATTGCTCTGATAGCCTTTAGAATACCTGTGACCAAAGCAGAAGAGAATAGTAGGAATCGCCTGATGGATAGTTCACCTCACCAGACAGCCATAGCACATACGCTGAAACACACATTTGGCTTCGATAGCCTAAGGGGTGGACAGCAACAAGCGATTGATACCATTTTAGACGGACGCTCGTGCGCAGCGATTTTTCCTACCGGTTCAGGGAAATCTCTGTGTTATCAGCTTCCGGCTACCCTGCTACCAAACCTCACTTTGGTTGTCTCCCCTCTGCTCGCCCTAATGAAAGACCAACTCGCTTTTTTACACAGCAAACAAATACCCGCGGCTTCGATCGATTCGAGCCAAAGCCGCGAAGAGACGCTGCAAGTGATGGAGCAAGTTAGGCGTGGTGAGATTAAAATCCTCATGATCTCTGTTGAGAGACTGAAGAACGAGCGGTTTCGTCAGTTTATCTCTCAAGTACCCATTTCGCTGTTGGTGGTCGATGAAGCGCACTGTATTTCAGAATGGGGCCACAACTTTCGTCCAGACTACCTAAAGCTACCTCAGTACCTAAAAGAATTTCAAATTCCTCAAGCATTGCTGTTAACGGCAACAGCGACTCAGTCGGTTATTGAAGATATGCGCGATAAGTTTTCGATCGCTGAGCAAGATCTGGTTGTGACTGGCTTCTACCGAGCAAACTTAGATATTAGCGTTGTTCCTTGTGAAGAAGACGACAAAGCGAAGCTGTTGCTCAACTTGATTGGCCCTGAACCCACCGCGCCAACGGTGGTTTATGTGACTTTGCAACAGACCGCAGAAACGGTTGCTAAACAGCTGCTCAAAGGCGGAGTCAATGCTCACGCGTATCACGCAGGGATGAAACCCGATATCCGTGAATCGATCCAAGACCAATTTATGCGCGGTAAGATTGATTGCATTGTTGCCACTATTGCATTTGGCATGGGCGTTGATAAATCGGATATTCGCCGTGTGATCCACTTTGACCTGCCAAAATCCATCGAGAACTATGCTCAAGAAATTGGTCGAGCTGGTCGAGATGGCAAGCAGTCTCAGTGTATTTTGCTCGCCAATCAAAACGGCCTCAGCACGTTAGAAAACTTTGTCTATGGCGATACTCCTGAATTAGGCGATATTCACTCTGTACTCGAACAAGCACTAAGCAACAGTCCACAGTGGGAAGTGGTCCTTTCGAGACTATCTTCGGAAACCAATATTCGCCAGTTGCCATTAAAAACGCTGTTGGTTTATATGGAGATGGCTGGTGTTATACAAGCCAAGTTCAGTTACTTTGCCGATTATCGATTCAAATTTATCAAAGACAAGCAATTTATCATCAATCAGTTTGATCCTGCTCGTCAGCAATTTGTATCCGCTCTGTTTGATTGCTCAAGCCAAGCAAAGGTCTGGTGCCAGGTCGACTTTGATGCTTTATGGAATCACTTTCAAGGTGAACGACACCGCGCAGTTGCCGCCCTCGATTACTTTAACGAAAAAGGTTGGATAGAGCTCGAAAGCAAGCTGATGACCGAGGTCTATACAGTAAACAAACCCGAGCAAAGTCTAGAAACGCTGTGCCAAAGCTTGTGGTCACTGTTTAAAGATAAAGAGCGTAGCGATGTAGAACGAATCCACAATCTGCTTAGCTACTTTCAATCGGAGCAATGTTTAAGTGCAGGGCTCGCGCACTATTTCGCAGACTACAACGCCCCTACTGAATGCGGTCATTGTAGTGTTTGTCGTGGCGCCATCGCGACTCTGCCTCAGCCTATCGTAGAAGAGTACAACCCTGAGCAGGTATCAACCTGGTTAAAGGCGCTCGAAGATAAAGCCAATGGAAAACTCTCACCTCACCTTCAAACTAAGTTTCTTTGCGGTATCACCACACCACTGTTCACTAAGATCAAAGCTCGCTCTTTGCCTGGATTTGCCAAACTGGAATCAACGCCATTCGCTGATGTTCTAGCGCGAATCCTGCACATAGAAAGCTAGAGACAGTTAAGACTAAAAGAAGCTGAGTTGTTTCGCCTGTTCTTCCGGTTTAAGCATTACATTTAACCCCAACAGGCGGATCTCTCTGCCCTGTTGGCGCTTCAAAATATCACTCAATAACTGTTTAAAATATTCCAGTTCAAGCTGCGGATGAATATGTTCAATAGTGGTTAATTGGAAATCAGCGAACTTCAGCTTGATTCCTTGCTTAATGATGGCTTTTTCAGGCGATGCTTTTTCTAAACGTTTTTCGAGTTCAGGGAATAGCTTTTCTTCAATGACCTGCCAACACTCCTGGTAGGTAGAAATGTTTTGGCTAAAGGTTCGCTCAACGCCAACCGATTTGCGCTCTCGCTCTACCACGACTTCACGGTTGTCGATACCGTGGCTCTTATTCCATAGTGAAGCGCCCAAGCGACCAAACTTAAGCAGCAAATCACGATAGTTACTCTTTTTTATGTCTTCGCCTGTATAGAAACCCGCTTGGTGCAATTTTTCCAAACTCACTTTGCCAACGCCTGGTATTTTCTCTAGAGGGAGTTTATCAACCACCTCTTGAACCCTCTCAGGCGGAATCACAAATTGTCCATTGGGTTTGTTCATATCAGAAGCAACTTTAGCTAAAAACTTAACTGGAGCAATTCCAGCCGACGCGGTTAGCGAAAGTTCATGCCAGATGTCACGACGTATTGCTTCGGCTATCAAAGTGGCAGAGCCTTGGCACTGTGTACAGTCTGTAACATCTAGGTAGGCTTCATCCAGAGATAAAGGTTCAATCAATAACGTGTAACGAGAAAAGATGTCTCGGATCTGTTTTGATACCTCTTTGTAGACTGGCATCCTACCAGGAACGACAAGTAACTTTGGGCATAATTGCAATGCGCGAGCGGTTGGCATGGCGCTACGAATACCATATTTTCTTGCCTCATAGTTGCAGGTACTTAGAACACCACGCTGTTTTTCATGGCCACCTACGGCAAGTGGTCGCCCACGATAAGAGGGGTTGTCCCTCATTTCTACCGCAGCATAAAAACAGTCCATATCGACATGGATGATTTTTCTCACTTTTTCGCTCATCGTCACCGACAAATAAACTCACAAACAACTGTATATAGATACAGTTTAATTTATATTATTGAGTTCTCATAGGGAAGATTGTCGATCAATTACCCGTGCAAGATCGATAGATGGGTTTATTATTAAAACTATAGCGACAAATAAGAGGCACGACTTTGAACAATAAAGTACTGGTTGTGGAAGATAGCCGTGCGTACCAAAACTACCTGACACAGCAGTTAACCGCTATTGGTTGTCAGGTTTATAGCGCCGAAACCCTAGCTGAAGCCAAGCATATCCTGCAGCAACACCGAGAGTTCCGCTTTGCCGTTTTAGACTATTGCTTACCTGATGCTCAAGATGGAGAAGTCATCGACCTCGTACTGGAGCACAAGCATAAAGCCATCGTCCTTACGGCTACGTTCAATGAAGATGCCAGAGAGCGTTTTCTCGCAAAAGGCGTTGTCGACTACCTGCTGAAAAATAGTATGGCTTCAGTTGCTTACCTAATTCCTCTCGCTAAACGACTACTCAACAACGATAAGCATCACGCTTTGATCGTTGATGATTCTTCGACCGTTCGTGCACATGTTACCCAGCTATTGGAGCACCAGTACATTAAAACGACTCAAGCGGAAAATGGCCAAATTGCACTAGAAAGGCTAAAGCAAGATCCTACCATTACCTTTGTGATTACTGATCATGATATGCCTGAAAAAGATGGCATCAAGATGATCCAAGAAATACGTCAATCTTATGATAACAATAGTTTGGGCATCATAGGCTTATCGGGCAGCAACTCTAAAACCCTTACGGCTCAGTTTCTAAAAGCAGGTGCCAATGACTTTTTAACTAAACCTTTTAATCAAGAAGAGTTTTATTGCCGGGTACATCAACTGCTAAACATGAAAGAAGCGACTGAAGAGCTGTATCAGCTCGCTAACCAAGACGCGCTTACGGGGTTATGGAACCGACGCTTTCTGTTTGCACAAGCTTGCTCCACGTGTACGGCTCGTAGTATCGCTATGCTCGATATTGACCACTTCAAGGCAGTTAATGATACCTACGGCCATGACGGGGGAGATGCTGCACTAAAGGTCATTGCCAATATCTTAAAAATCTATTTCCCAGATGACATAGTGGCGAGGTTCGGTGGCGAGGAGTTTTGTATTCAGTCTCACATCCCTTTTGATGACTTTATTACCCGGATTGAAAACGTACGGTTACGTATAGAAAAAACTTTAATTAAGCATAACTCTAATACCATACAAGTCTCTGTCAGTATTGGCGTTTGTAGTAACCGCGAAAGTTTAAATGACCAGATAAAGCTGGCAGATGACAGACTATACGAAGCAAAAGCAGCAGGAAGAAATTGCACAGTTTACAGCTAAACATAAGTTCATTCTTGTAGAAACAAAAACACCGACGTTATGTCGGTGTTTAACTTGAAATATTGCGCTAACATTAGGCGATACGATCTTTTTCCCATGCCGCTAGTTTTTCAGCTCTAGCCGCTTCACGCGCTTCACGCTTTTTACGTGCATCACATGGTTCAGGGCAATTACATACCTTGTCGATACCAACTGCACCAAGACCGCCACAGCTGCCTTTTACGACTTTCTTTTGGATGATATAGCCGATTGACATAGCAGCAATCACAGCCATAAACACACCAAAGGTAATTAGAAATGTACTCATAATGACATGCTCGTAGTTTTATTATTGATTCATAAATGGCTTGTAAGCTTCAGAAGCTAACTCTTTGAAGCCATCTTGGGTTTTAACAATCATAAACGCAGGAATGTTGTTTTCGTTGGCCACCTGCATACCTAGCTCTTCACCAAGAACCATAAGGCCAGTCGCCAAGCCATCTGCCGTCATGGATGACTTATCCAATACAGTCACTGAGACCACTTTATGGCGAATAGGCTTACCCGTTTGTGGGTTGATGATATGTGAGTATCGTACGCCATCTCGCTCGAAATAAATACGGTAATCACCCGATGTCGCCACCGCCATATCACCTGGCTCAATAATCTCCTGAATAGCACGTTCGTCAGTTGATGGTTTTTCAATTGCGATACGCCATTTCACGCCTTCACGATTTAATCCTTTCAGGCGCATTTCACCGCCGACTTCAACCATGAAATTCTCAACACCTTGAGATTGAATGTAGTCCGCAACCACATCCACACCCCACCCCTTTGCAATTGTCGATAGGTCGACATAAAGGTTAGGAATATCTTTTTTAAGTGTATTACCTTCAACAGAAAGGTGTTCAATACCCGTCATCGCTTTGCGCGCTGCCAGCTCATCATCGGTAGGGACGACTTCAGGTCGAGCTTCTGGACCAAAGCCCCACAGGTTAACCAATGGACCTACCGTCACATCTAATGCACCTTGAGTAAGACCGTTTAAACGGATTGCTTCTTTCACCACAGTGACTGTTTGTGGAGACACTTCGAACGACTCCGAAGTTTGCAATTGGTTAAAACGACTCAACTCTGAATCTTTGCGGTAGGTCGACATCTGGTCATTGACCTCTTCAAGCAATCGATCGACTTCTTGCTGAAGCACCTCTGGTGAAGGGATACCCTCCGCTGAGATGTATTTAATGTTGTAAGTTGTCCCCATTGTTGGGCCACTTAGATGAACCTGCTCCGCGGGCTTTTCACAGCCAGCTAAAACGAGTAGAGAAGCAAATGCAACAAGCCATTTTTTCACTTGTTAGACTCCTTAAATTCGAAACGGGAATAGCACATACGTTTTATATAGAACGCATCGACTATTACCACTCTTTAAAAAATAATGGCTGACTTAAAGCAGTCAGCCATCTTATATACGTCATTTCAAGTAGTTGGAGTTGTAGCTAGGAAGATTAACTCATCAAACTACAGCCCCAACTTACCGAAATTTAGCCGCCGAAGTCATCCAATAGAATGTTCTCGTCTTCTACACCGAGATCTTTAAGCATGCCGATAACAGCTGCGTTCATCATCGGTGGACCACACATGTAGTACTCACAATCTTCAGGTGCTTCGTGATCCTTCAGGTAGTTTTCGTACAGTACGTTGTGGATGAAGCCTGTGTAACCATCCCAGTTATCTTCTGGCATAGGGTCAGACAGTGCACAGTGCCACACGAAGTTCTCGTTTTCAGCTTGTAGGCCGTCGAAATCTTCTACGTAGAACATTTCACGCTTAGAACGCGCACCGTACCAGAAAGACATCTTACGAGTAGAGTTTAGACGCTTAAGCTGATCGAAGATGTGCGAACGCATTGGCGCCATACCAGCACCACCACCAACGAAGACCATCTCGTTGTCTGTGTCTTTCGCGAAGAACTCACCAAATGGACCAGAAATAGTACACTTGTCGCCTTCTTTAAGAGACCAGATGAACGAAGACATGATACCTGGCGGTACTTCAGGATTATTAGGCGGCGGCGTAGCGATACGCACGTTCAGCATAATAATACCTTCTTCTTCCGGGTAGTTAGCCATAGAGTAAGCGCGGATTGTTTCTTCGTTTACCTTAGACTCGTAGCGGAACAGGTTAAACTTGTCCCAATCTTCGCGGTACTCTTCTGGTACATCGAAGTCAGCGTATTTCACGTGGTGAGCAGGAGCTTCAATCTGGATGTAACCGCCAGCACGGAAAGGTACTGATTCGCCATCTGGAATTTGTAGCTTAAGCTCTTTGATGAATGTTGCTTTGTTATCGTTAGAGATAACTGAACATTCCCACTTCTTAACGCCGAAGATCTCTTCAGGAAGTTCGATGTCCATGTCAGTTTTCATTGCAACCTGACACGCTAGACGCTCACCTTCACGCGCTTCACCTTTAGTAATGTGGTCAAGCTCGGTTGGTAGAATGTCACCACCACCTGATTTAACTTTTACGCGACACTGGCCACATGAGCCACCGCCACCACAAGCAGAAGATACGAATACACCAGCACCAGCTAGAGCACCCAGAAGCTTACTGCCTGGTTGTGTAACGATCGCCAGATTTGGGTCGTTATTCACAGAGATTGTAATGTCACCTGATGGTACTAGTTTAGATTTAGCGAATAGAATCACTAAAACTAGCGCCAAGATAATCAGGGTAAACATCACTACACCAAAAATAATAGTATTCATGACTATTCCTTTAATTGCTGCCGTTTACCCGACTTACAGTTGAACACCAGAGAAAGACATAAAGCCTAACGCCATTAGACCAACTGTGATGAACGTGATACCAAGACCACGTAGACCTGGAGGTACATCAGAGTACTTCATCTTCTCACGAATACCTGCAAGAGCAACGATAGCTAGCATCCAACCCACACCTGAGCCGAAGCCGTATACTACTGACTCTGCGAAGTTGTAGTCACGTTGTACCATGAAAGATACACCACCGAAGATCGCACAGTTTACTGTGATCAACGGTAGGAAGATGCCTAGCGCGTTGTACAGAGGTGGGAAGAAACGGTCTAAGATCATTTCTAGAATCTGTACTAGAGCCGCGATTACACCGATAAAGGTAATGAAGTTTAGGAAGCTAAGATCCACACCTTCAAGTAACGCATTCTCTTTAAGAACTAGGTTGTAAAGTAGGTTGTTCACAGGTACTGCAACAGTCAGTACGAAAACAACGGCAACGCCAAGACCGAAAGAGGTCTTAACTTTCTTAGATACAGCAAGGAATGTACACATACCTAAGAAGAACGATAGTGCTAAGTTTTCGATGAAAATCGATTTAACTAGCAAGCTAATGTAGTGTTCCATGACGTCCTTACTCCTTCGCTTCTACTTGCTCTGGTTTCAGAATACGGATTGCCCAGATAAGGAAACCGATTAGGAAGAATGCAGATGGTGCTAATAGCATCAGACCGTTTGGCTGGTACCAACCACCATTGCTCACTAGAGGTAGAACTTCCATGCCAAATAATTTGCCTGAGCCAAATAGCTCACGGAAGAAACCAACAGTGATAAGAACGAAACCGTAACCAAGACCGTTACCAATACCATCAATAAGTGATGGAAGAGGCTCAGACTTCATTGCGAATGCTTCAGCACGACCCATAACGATACAGTTCGTGATGATTAGACCTACGAATACCGATAGCTGTTTAGAGATATCGTATAGGTAAGCTTTAAGCACTTGGTCTACCACGATTACTAGAGATGCGATGATCGCCATTTGAACGATGATACGCACACTGTTAGGAATGTGGTTACGGATGACTGAAACGAAGAAGTTAGACAGTGCAGTTACAAAGATAACCGCTAGTGTCATTACAAAAGCCGTTTCTAGTTTAGTTGTTACTGCCAATGCAGAACAAACACCAAGAACCTGCAGCGCGATTGGGTTGTTATCCAATACTGGCGCTAATAGGCTCTTCTTAACGTTTTGTGCGCTAGACATTAGTTCAGACCTCCGTCACGAACTTTTGCTAGGAATGGACCAAAGCCCATGTCGCCTAACCAGAAATCAAATGTACCTTGAACACCGTTACCTGTTAGTGTCGCACCTGATAGGCCATCAACACCGTGTTCAGAACCTGCTGGAGCGCCACCTTTAACAATCTTGATTGCTGGTTTGTGGTTCTCATCAAACAGTTTCTTGCCTTCAAACTGAGCACGCCAAGAAGGGTTCTCAATTTCACCACCAAGTCCAGGAGTTTCACCCTGTTCGTAGTATGTGATTGCAGAGACAGTGTTACCGTCAGTTTCTACTGCAACAAAAGCGTACATCATTGACCATAGACCTGTACCGTGAACAGGTAGGATGATCTTAGATACTGCGTCGCCATCTTTCACTAGGTAAATAACACCCGTGTTTGCGCGACGTAGGATCTTCGCTTTGTCTTGGTCAGCGGTTAGCTTGATAGACTCAGCAGGATCTTTTGCAGCTTTACGTTGGTCGTATGACGCAGCGTCACCTTCAACGAAAGCACCAGTATCGAAATCAACTAGACGAGGCTCGATGTACTCAGCGAATAGCTCTGGTACTTTCTTGCCTGTAGCGTCGATACCTGCAACTTCAACGATCTTAGTTTGCTTATCTAGTACAGCGTTAGCTTTTTGCTTGTCACGTAGACCTACAGCTGCTGTTGATACGATGATTGAACAAACAAGGCTCAACCCGATAACAACACCCAGCGTCTTTTTAATGCTGTCGTTATTACTTGCCATAGCGTGCTAGTCTCCGCTTGATGTTCTTCTCGATAACTACATGGTCGAACAGAGGTGCAAACAGGTTCGCGAATAGAATCGCCAGCATCATACCTTCTGGGTAAGCTGGGTTTACTACACGGATTAGTACACACATCACGCCGATTAGCGCGCCGTACCACCATTTACCTTTGTTAGTAAATGAAGCTGATACTGGGTCCGTTGCCATAAAGAACATACCGAATGCAAAACCACCTAGAACTAGGTGCCAGTGCCATGGCATGTTGAACATTGGGTTAGTGTCAGAACCGATCACATTGAACAGAGTTGCTGTTGCAATCATACCGATCATCACACCTGCAATAATGCGCCATGAAGCAATTCGCATGTATACGATCATTGCTGCACCGATCATTAGAGCCAATGTAGAAACTTCACCAATAGAACCAGGAATGTTACCGATGAAAGCGTCCATCCATGTGATTGGAGCGCCTGTCACTGTATTCACTAGTGCACCGTTGCCACCTTGTGCCCATTGGCTAAGCGCCGTTGCACCAGAGAAGCCATCAGCTGCAGTCCAAACTACGTCACCCGAGATTTGCGCAGGGTAAGCGAAGAATAGGAATGCACGGCCAGCAAGTGCTGGGTTAAGGAAGTTACGACCCGTACCACCAAAGATCTCTTTAGCAACAACAACACCGAAGGTAATACCTAACGCTGCTTGCCATAGAGGTAGAGTTGGTGGAACGATAAGTGCAAATAGAATAGAAGTAACAAAGAAACCTTCGTTAACTTCGTGCTTACGCACCATACAGAACAGCACTTCCCAGAAACCACCAACGATAAAGACCGTTGCGTAGATTGGTAGGAAGTAAGTTGCACCTAGGATCATCTTACTGCCAACGCCTGCATCGGCGGCTAAAGTGCCCCCAAGCATTTCCGTTAGCCAGTAGTGCCAGTTGCCAGCAACTACAGCTGCTAGCTGATCACCAGCATACATGTGGTTAAGTGCTGCGATAGCTTGGCCACCCGCATTGTACATACCCCAGAACATTGCTGGGAATACCGCGAACCAAACCATGATCATGATACGTTTTAGGTCAACGCTATCACGAACGTGCGAGCTTTTTTTCGTTACTAAGCCTGGCGTGTAGAAAAGTGTTGCTGCTGCTTCATATAAAGCGAACCACTTCTCATGTTTACCACCTGGCTCAAAATGATGCTCGATGTCTTCAATAAACTTTTTAAGAGCCATGAAAATTACCCTTCCTTCTCGATGGTATCTAGGCATTCACGAAGGAGTTCACCGTACTCGTACTTACCAGGACACACAAAGGTACACAGTGCTACGTCTTCTTCGTCTAGCTCTAGCGCACCCAGTGCTGCTGCACTGTCAGTATCGCCTGCACATAGATCACGAAGTAGCAGAGTCGGTTCCATATCTAATGGCATAACACGTTCGTAGTTGCCGATTGGAACCATTGAACGATCACTACCGTTAGTGGTAGTTGTCATGTTGAACAACTGACCTTTAAAGATATGACCAAGGAATGAGCGAGTCACAGAGAACTTGTTCTTACCAGGCATCGCCCAGCCAAACAGTTCTTTTTCACGGCCTTCACGTAATACAGAAACCTGTACGTGGTAACGACCTAGGTATGCGTGAGGACCAATTGCATGAGTACCAGTTAGTACTGAACCAGAAATCACACGAACTTCACCAGGCATTAGCTCGCTGTCCGTTACGTCATCAAGGCATGCACCTAGAGATGTACGAACTAGACGAGGGTTATTCACTACTGGGCCAGCCAGAGAAATAACACGGTCAGTGTAAAGTTCACCAGTTAGGAACAACTTACCGAAGGCGATAACGTCTTGGTAGTTGATACTCCACGCCACATTTTCTGCATTCACTGGGTATAGGAAATGCATGTGGGTGCCAGCAAGACCTGCTGGGTGAGGGCCATCAAATACATGCTCTTCAACATTTGATTGAGAAGAACGAGGAAGACTTGTGCCAGATTTACATACGTAAACCTTGCCATCAGTCAGAGTTGAAAGCAGATCTAAACCTGCAACGAACGCTTCTTGTTGCTCATTGATGATCAACTCAGGCTGAGCCGCCAATGGATTGGTATCCATAGCAGTAACGAAAATAGCCTTAGTAGAAGATTCGATTGCTGGAACCTTGCTGAACGGACGAGTACGTAAAGCGGTCCAAAGGCCTGATTCAACTAGTTGAGTTTTCACCGCTTCACGGTCAAGACCTGCTAGTTTATCAGCTTCAAACTTATCGAATGTCACCTGCTCTTCACCTGCCACTTCAATCACTACAGATTGAAGTACACGCTTAGCACCACGGTTAATCTCGATCACTTTACCAGCTGCTGGTGAAGTAAATTTCACACCTGGGTTCTTCTTATCTTCAAAAAGAACTTGAGCTTTCTTTACTTCATCGCCTACGCGGACATGCATAGTAGGACGCATGCCGACGTACTCTTCGCCAAGCAAGGCGACTTTTTTGATGGTCTTACCATCATTAATCACCTGGGTAGGAGTTCCTGCAACAGGAAGGTCCAAACCCTTCTTTATTGTAATCATACGCACTTGCACTACTTTTATCGGGAAAAAGATTCTTTGTTTGCGTAACTTTTAGACACGACACTAGTGTCCGGTTTTGGTGAAGTTTTAAACACCAAAATCGCAACATCCTATTAAAAATCTCGCTACAAGAATTAAGCGAGATTTATCAGGTGCGGTAGTCTATCATCTTTTTAGAAGGTGATGCCATGATGAATGCTATGATTAACAGAGATATTTCGAGTGAATAGGGTTTAAAAGGCGATAGAATAGTCATAACTTTGAGCCACCGCACAAACATAAATCCGCACCCTAATTCCTATTTTTCTAATTCATTCACATCGTGAAACATTCTGTTTTAAAACTAACCATTACATTTATTTGTTTCTACCTTGTTAACATCTAGACTATCGCTACCAATAAAAAGGGTAGCAAACGCTACCCCTTTTTGTGACTTATTTTGAACCGCCTAAACACATCGGGCTATCTGGTGCGAGCTGATTCTGTTCTTTCCATTCACTAGCCGTATAGGTATGCATCGATAATGCGTGAATTTGGTTGGCGAGCTCTTCAGCAAGCACTTGATTTACTTGGCGGTGACGTGCAATCAAACGCGCCCCTTCAAATTTTTCGCTGACAATAACCACTTTAAAGTGGCTTTCTGAACCTGGCGGAACATTGTGCATGTAACTCTCATTGACGACGTTAAGGTAGTCAGGGCTAAAGGCTTCAGTCAGTTTGTTTTCAATAACTTCTTGTATCATCGGTTTTTACCATCAGATATGAACAACTTTATAAGGTTAGATAATAATCGCCTCTATCATAAAGCTAAAGGTTTTAGTTTCCTCTCCACTCCGGTTTTGCGACAATTTAGCGATTAACGACTAGCTAGCATTCCAAATATGAAAACTGAGCTTACTTTGCACGAGCGTACTCTTTCTTTGTACCGCTACCCAAAAAGAAATAATGAAACCCTGCAAGCATGGGATGCTGGAGACGAATATCTCATCAATCATGTTGAAGAGTTAGAGTTACCAAGTAATCAGAACATTCTGATTATTAACGATCACTTTGGCGCTCTGAGCTGTTGGTTTAGTCAACGCCATCAAGTTACTTTGATGAGTGACTCGTTTATCTCTCATCAAGGGACAAAAGCTAACCTTAAAGCAAATGGCTGCCCGACGATCAATTACTTGACCACGATGAGTCAGATTCCAAGTAAGGTCGATTTGGTGCTGTTTCAGTTACCTAAGAGTAATCGCCACTTAGTCTGGCTACTCAGTCAACTGCGCAATACGCTAGATAGCTCAGTCCCTGTGATTGCTGTCAACAAGGCCAAAGAGATTCACTCTTCAACACTGAAATTGTTCGAAAAACACCTTGGCGAAACCAAGACATCGCTAGCTTGGAAAAAACATCGCCTTGTCTTTAGCTATGCCAACAGTCAAACACCAATTAAGGTCTCCCCTGACACTCGTTGGTCTGTTGATAACGAACAGATTGAGCTAAACAATCTGCCAAATGTTTATTCTGGAGAGAGCTTAGATCTTGGCGCTCGCTTTATGCTTGAACACTTACCGCAAAATACTCAACTAAAACACGTACTCGATTTAGGCTGTGGTAATGGTGTGTTATCCGTAAAAATGGGCCAACTGAATCCTCAGATAAAACTGACCTGTGTCGACGAGAGCTTTATGGCGGTAGAATCCGCGCAACAAAACCTTATTTCAAACCTAAAAAAAGAGAGAGAAATCGACTGCATCGCCAACAACTGCCTCGATGGAATGCCGGCGCAAGATGTCGATCTAGTGATGTGTAACCCCCCTTTTCATCAACAACAAGCGATTACGGATCACATTGCATGGCAGATGTTCTGTGATGCAAAGCAAATTCTTAGTGTCGGTGGACAATTATTAGTTATCGGTAACCGTCACCTCGGCTACGATGGAAAACTATCTAGACTGTTTGGCAAGTCGAACGTAAAAGTTGTCGCTTCCAATAAGAAATTTGTTATTTTACAAGCGACTAAATAGTCCACTATTATCTGTCTATACGTTTCAGTAGGCTCGCAGAGTTAACAAGAAAGGAAATTACAATGAGAAAACTGGTTCTAGCCGCGTCAATGGCATTACTCACTGCGTGTTCGGCGCCGCAGCAAGAGCAAATCAACTTCATGCCTAAAGCGGTATTGAGCAACAGCGATATTGTTCAAGATGCAAGTTTTACTCTAACCAGTAAAGACATGCGTTCCGCTCAGTATGTTGCTTTAGTAGACAGTGGACGTTCAAACATTGAACCGATTCACTCTAAGCAAAATGTTCGAATTTCAATCGAAAACGCGCTGTTGGATCAGTTCAAATCACAAGGTTTCCGTAGCACAGTTAACAGCGAAAACTCCGTGGAAGTAGAAGTACAAGAAGCGCTAGTTTCGGTTAAGCACACCGTAATGGAAAACCAGATGGATGGAAAAGTCGTTCTGGAGATTACTGCGGAAACACCTCAGGGCAAGCTTGTTAAGACATATACGGGCACAGCAAAACGTACAGGTGCACTGAGCGCTTCAAACGAAGAGATCGAAGAAGTACTTAATGATGTCATCAACCTTGTACTTCAAGAAGTTTCTAACGACCGCGAACTTCAAAATTACATGCAGGAGCGATTCTAATGTGGAAAACAGCAATTGCCTCACTTGCGTTAGTTAGCAGTCTAGCATTTGCAGGTCCCAAGGTAGAATTCGAAACCAACCTAGGCTCTTTCACTGTTGAGCTAAACCAAGAGAAAGCCCCTATCACAGTGGCGAACTTTTTAAAGTATGTCGACGATGGCAGTTATGTCGGTTCTCAATTTCATCGCGTGATTCCCAACTTTATGGCTCAGGGCGGTGGTTTTGATCAAGAGATGAAGCCGCTCGCGACTTACTCGCCGATCAAAAATGAAGCGTCGAATGGGTTGAAGAACAATACGGCGACGATTGCAATGGCGCGTACCAACAACCCGAACTCTGCAACTCGTCAGTTTTTTATTAACTTCGTCGACAATAACTTCCTTGATTATGACCAACGTCCACCGGGTTACGCCGTGTTTGGTAAAGTAACTCAAGGTTTTGACGTAATTAAAAAGATGGGTAAAAAACCGACCCACTCAGTAGGACGTTACCGTGATGTTCCTGTTGAGCCAATCATAATTACAAAAGCGACTCTTCTAAAATAATCCTCTTAGGCTCTAACCTCCACGGTTAGAGCCTTTCTTCATGCATACCGGAAACTCAAACAAGGAATAGTGTATGTCTTCTGACTCCCCTTCACTGTCTTGGCGAGAAACAATTCAAAGCTACATGGATAAACGCCTGATGTGGGTGTTCATGCTTGGCTGTTCCAGTGGATTTCCCTGGGTATTGATAGGTTCAAACATGTCTGGCTGGCTCAAAGATGCTGGCTTGACTCGCGCAGCAATTGGCTACTTTGGTAGCGTTTTCGCTGTCTACGCAATTAACTTTCTATGGGCGCCACTGGTTGACAGGGTTCGTCTGCCATTGCTGCACGCAATGCTAGGGCAACGCCGAAGTTGGATATTCTTATGTCAATCCGTGGTGCTGGTTTGTACCTTGTTTATTGCGGGTGTTGACCCATCGCAAAACCTGATGCTCACTTCAATGTTAGCACTGGGTATTGCCATCTCGTCTGCGACTCAAGATATCGCTATAGATGCGTTTCGTATCGATACTTTCCCTAAATCAGAGCCATCAAAATTGCCACAGGCTTCCGCGATGGCAGTGATTGGTTGGTGGACGGGCTACTCTGTGCCTGGTTACCTTGCCTTTATCAATGCCGATTCCATTGGTTGGAATGGCGTTTACTACGGCATGGCCGCCATTGTCGCCATTCTAATGGTATTCACTTTGCTCGTCGGTGAGCCAAAAACGCAGCGTGATTCATTGCAAGCCCAAGCGGAACAGCGCCATAGCAAAATAGTTGGCAATCGTGCCGTGGCATGGCTAACGGTAACCGTGGTGGAACCGTTCTTAGATTTCTTCAAACGTAATGGCTTCCGCGTCGCACTGACATTACTGCTGTTTGTCTTCCTGTTTAAGATTGGTGAGGCTTTCCTTGGCCGAATGTCGATTACCTTCTACAAAGAAATTGGGTTTAGCAATGAACAGATCGGCTACTACTCTAAGCTGATTGGTTGGGGACTAACAATCCTTTTCACTCTAGTTGGCAGTATGGTCAATGTGAAATTTGGTATTGTGCGCGGCCTGATGATCGGCGGAATTGCCATGGCCTCTAGTAACCTGATGTTTGCATGGATCGCTAAAGTGGGGCCAAATGAGCAACTGTTCTTAGCCACACTCGTGGTCGATAACTTTACCTCAGCCTTTTCGACGGTCGCCTTTGTCTCCTTCTTAACCGTGGTAACAGGACAAGCCTTCTCGGCAACGCAATACGCCCTGCTTGCTTCGTTGGGTAACTTCGGTCGTACCACGCTGGCTTCTTTCTCAGGTGAGCTGGTCGATTACCTCAATGACTGGTCGACCTTCTTTATCTTGACCGCATTGATGGTGATTCCAAGCCTGATTATGCTCTATTCTCTAAGGCACTATTTTTCAGACATGTTGGATAAGGCAAGAGAACGAGATAAACAGGAATTGCAGCAGCAAAGTACAGAAAGTAATTGATCAAAAAAGGCTTGGTTCAAATAACCAAGCCTTTGTTCTTTTCATGATGCCCGCATTAAGGGTACATGCCCTTGCCAAATAGGTTGAATACTCTCGCTACTCCTTGGGTGAATAGCATCGGCTCAGTGAGCACGGTCAAGCACAGGCAATCTTCGCCTGCACGTGTGAACGGGCTATGTTTCACAGAACCATCTTTAAGTAAGTAATCACCCACTTCGTAATGGCCATCCTCGTCACTAAACCCACCATGCAAAACTAAGGTTGACTCTAAGCCTTTATGCGTATGCTGTGGAATGGTGACATCTTCTGAGATGTACATCAGATTAATTCTCGCTTGCTCGGAGATCTCTATAGAAGCGCTGTAGACCTTACCTCCGTAGCTTTTCCATTCACCGATTTTGTCTCTAAAACGTGTTAACGATAAAGGAAGTCGAAATGTTTTATCATTAACTTCGATAAAAGTTGGTAAGCGCGGAGGCCTCAACGGTTCGCTGTTTTGCTCCAAGCATACAATCTGCTCAAACATTGACTCCAAATCTAAATTGGAATCGACACTTTCACTGACCAGCTCTTCCCCGCACTGCATTTCAAATTGCTGAACTTGCTGCCTACACTTTGGGCAGCTCTCAATATGAGTGGCAATTGTAAAAGCACTCACATCATCGAGAATGCCTTGAGCATAAGCCTGCAACATTGATGTTTGTGGATGGTAACTCATACTACTCTGCCTCAATTGAATTGCGTAATTTCTCTACTGCTAACCGCAATCGCGACTTAACGGTACCTAGGGGTATATCAAACATATCTGCGACTTGCTGATGGGGAAGCTCTTCAAGGTAAACGGCTTTGACCACCTTCTTCTGCGCTTCGGGCAAAATATCCAGATACTTGATAATCTGCTGTTTTAACCGCTCTGTTTCAGGGGAGTAGTGCTCGACCATATCTGGCGGACAATAGTCGTTAGGCCAAATATCTTCTGAGTGAATATGAGCTTCTCTACCCTTTTGTTTGCGTAAGGTGTCAAAACAGAGATTACGAGCGATAGTGTAGATCCAAGTCGATAACGAGCTTTTACTCCCATCGAACAAAGCACCTTTTTGCCACACGGTTGCCATCGCGTCTTGAACAATCTCCAAAGCGACCTGTTCATTGCCCATATGCCTGAAGGCAAACTGTTTTAAACGTGGGGAGAAGTGAGAAAACACCAAAGCAAAAGCTTGCTTATCTTGCTGTTTCACTTTCTCCATACACGACGCCCAGTCATTTTTGTTAAAAGCTTGGGTATCTATGTTGGCCATTTCGATATCCTTAATAAAGCCCTTGAACCTTTTATTACGTGTGGCAAACCTTTTGGATCACTGCGGAAGTTCATCGCCTAAGGTTTTAGTTAGAAAGTTGACAGCATCTGTGCAATCTTTTTTCCCAACCAAACTGTCAAATTGCTGATTAGTGAGTGGTAGTATTTCTAACCAACGCTGGCTAACCCAACTGGCGTCATCAAAAAACTTCTGTTCGTAGAGGTCGCCAATATCGGGGAACTGCTGATAAACCCGGCTCAAATAATGGCAGATAGGCTCAACTTCTTTATCAACAGTAGAATATTCCCAGCTTGGAAGCCACTTTACTCTGGCATATCGCAAACCATCGAATTCAACTCTGACATGCTTGATCTCAAACTTGGTTAAACCAGTAACAGAGATTCCGAGCAAACCATCATCGAGTTGCTCAAAGTCAATCACCTTAACTAGCGTTCCAACTTTAGATAACTCACTGCCAGTCGGCTCCTCACTCTTTTCGAACAAGCACACACCGAATGTTCCATCGGATTTCATAGCTTGTGAAACCAATCTTTTATATCGCGGCTCAAAAATCCTTAAACGCATTTTTCCTTCCGGCAACACAAAAGAACTCAAAGGAAAAAGCATAATCTCAGGCATAAATGTAACTCCCTATCTTTTTATTAACAGTTACGTTACAACACACCAACCCGATCATTCACCGAATATGTTGAATACATGATAAGCATAAAAATTTAGGTCAACGTTTGCGTAATCGATACCTATATCACTTTCTGTGCAATGCAATGAAAGTTCCGTTACATTTAAAATTTTAGTCTGTTAATGAGATCTCGATCACCGGTTTTATGTTTTTTTACATTGGTTGCACATGGCTTTTGAGATTTTTATCGATATTATTCCCTCCCATAAAGCACAGCTAAGATTGTGCAACCAAGTAAATATCTACTGAATATTTAAATTAACAAACATAGAGAGTTCCCATTATGCGTAAATCACTTTTAGCTCTAGGTGTTGTTGCAGCGGTATCAGCTGTACCAGCACAAGCAGAATACTTATTCGGTTTCGGTGGTATGTATGTTGACTACCAAGCATGGAACCACGGTATCGGTAACGATAAAGACAACTTTGGCGGCGAAATCGAAGATCGTAACCAAGCGGTAATCGGTATTGAAGGTGGTGCGGTATTCGATTGGGGCCAAATCTACGGCTTCTACGATTACGAAGGTGTAGATCGTGCAGGTGATGACCGTGGTGCTTCTACTAAAGGTACGATTCACTACAACCTAACTGACTCTGGTATCTCTCTATACGCTCAAGTGTACAATACAGATACAGACAAAGGTTTCCACGAGCAAAACCGCGTGTTAGGTCTAGGTTACACAGGCCTTAAAGGCGATGGTTGGGGCTTCACTCCATTCATTGGTGTACACCAGCTAAATCAATCAGATTCTAACTTTGGTGGTTCTAAGAACTCAGGCAACAACGGTGGTATGTTTGGTTATGTGGGTTACTACAACACAGATATCGCTGGTCAAAACTTCACTTTCTCTACTTGGAACGAGCTAGAATTTGCGCGTAACGATGCTTACTCTGCAGCCCAAAGTACAACAGGTGGAACTGGTATCGATTCAGAAAGCTGGGGCCTTAACGGTAGCTTGAACGCAATGTGGAATATCACGCAAAACTGGTCAACTGGTGTTCTTTACCGCTACACGGTTAACAAACTTGGTCGTAAAGATTATCAAGATCTTGTAATCTACCGCGTACAATACAACTTCTAATTGTTGATGTATTGACTAAAAATGGCACCTTCGGGTGCCATTTTTATTGCTTTCCCCGTCGCTGACATTATCCTTGGTGCAAAGTTCTCTATTTGCGAGCGTTCAGTGAATATTCTTATCCTGGGCCCTGGAGCGATCGGCTCTTTATGGGCAACCAAGTTTCAAGCAGCAGGGCATAGTGTTTCTCTCTGGTCGACTTCTGTCGAACCAAGACTCACCCTTCAACTTGATCAGCAATCGCCGCAAACCTTTTCTAACAGCAACATAGCCAACGTTGAGCGAGCAGACCTGATTCTTATTACGGTAAAAGCGTGGCAAGTTGACTCTGCACTGACCCCGCTTATGCCAAACATCAGCCCAGATGCCATCATAGTGCTAATGCATAATGGCATGGGAACGGCTGAAGCCGTAGCGCAGAAAATGCCTAAAAACCCGTTGGTACTGGCCACAACCACCCACGGGGCGTATAAGCCAAGCAAACAACAAGTTTTGCATACTGGCATAGGGCAAACTCAGCTCGGCGGTTTTAATTCACTTGGTAATCAGTGTTCCTTTCTTGAAGAAGTCTTTACTCATGCACTTCCATACACAGATTGGAATGACAATATTCACCACGCGCTTTGGACTAAGCTCGCGATAAATTGTGCGATCAACCCCCTTACGGCAATTCATCAAGTCACTAATGGTCAACTTGCCGAACAAGAGCATCAACTTGCAATTAATGAGCTACTGGATGAAATCTATCAAGTGTTAGCCGCTGAACAAATACCGCTATCACGTGAGCAACTGTCGCAAACAGTCAATCAGGTAATAACAGCAACTGCTGCCAATCACTCTTCTATGCAGCAAGATATTTTCCATCGCCGCCCAAGCGAGATAGACTTTATTACTGGATACTTACTTGAGCGTGCGCAGCATCATGGCATCTCGACGCCCAAAAATCGCAAACTGTATCAAGCCATCAAAAACATAGAACAAAGTTGGAATTCATAATGACTAAAAAAGTACTCGTCCCAATCGCTCCTGGTAGTGAAGAAATGGAAGCTATTACCATCATAGATATGATGGTGCGTGCGGGCTATGAAGTTGTTGTGGCTAGCGCAGACTTTGATGGCAACCTCACTATGAAAGCATCACGAGGGGTCACTCTTAGTGCTGATTGTAAGTTAGTCGACATTGCTGATGATGAATTTGATGCCGTTATTTTACCAGGTGGCGTTGGCGGCGCTGAGGTATTCCGTGATAGCACTGTTTTGGTCGAGATTGTACGTCAGCAGATGTACGAAGGTAAGTTGGTCGCGGCAATCTGCGCTGCACCTGCCTTAGTGTTAGCGCACCATGGCCTTTACTCAGAAGCTTTAATGACTTGTCACCCTAGCTTCGAAAGTCATATTGAAAAGAAAAACTGGCGTGTTAAGCGTGTGACCTATGATGTAAACCATAATTTGCTCACTAGCCAAGGGCCGGGCACCGCGCTCGAATTTGCGATGGAGATTATCATTAATTTATCTGGCAAAGCACACGCGTGGACGGTCGCAGAGCCAATGGTCACCATCCCTACCCTGCAATACCATAAACTGGGTGATGAATAATGTTCGACGCCACGCTTATTGCTGATCAGTTCCCCGCTTTAAAGCAACAAATTAATGACCAGAGACTTGTTTATCTTGATAGCGCTGCGACAAGTCAAAAACCTCAGAGTGTCATCAAGGCGATTTCTGATTACTACAGCCAGCAAAATGCCAATGTCCATCGTGGCAGTCATAGCTTGACTGCCAAAGCGACCAGTGAATTTGAGAGCGCACGCGAAACGGTCGCTAACTTTGTTGGCGCAGCATCGGCTAGCGAGATTATTTGGGCTCGCGGTGCAACAGAAGCCCTTAACCTGATTGCTCAAACTTATGCTCGGGCAATGCTTAGCTCTGGTGACGAGATACTGGTTAGTGAAATGGAACATCACGCCAACATAGTACCATGGCAAATTGTTGCTGAGCAGACCGGAGCAAAAGTAGTCAAAGTACCGATGACTCAGGAATGTCAGTTTGACTTTGCCGCGTATCAAAAACTGATCACGGATAAAACCAAAATCGTTGCACTTGCCCATATCACCAATGTAACTGGAACAAGACAGCCTATCGAGCAAGTCATTGAACTTGCCCACCAACACCATGCCATTGTGGTTGTTGATGGTGCACAGGGAGTCGTGCACGAGAAAGTAGACGTGCAAAAACTTGGTGCGGATTTCTATGTATTCTCAGGGCACAAACTCTTTGCTCCTGCGGGGATTGGCGTGCTCTACGGCAAACTTAGCTTACTAGAGTCCATGCCGCCTTGGCATGGTGGTGGGAAGATGGTTGAAAAAGTCTCTTTCAGCGGCACAACCTTCACTGGCGTTCCAGGTAAGTTTGAAGCCGGGACGCCAAATGTGGCCGGAGCAATCGCTTTAGCTACCGCGATCAATTGGTATACATCATTAGATCAGGCCCTAGTTGAACAACATATCCACCAGCTTGTCGAACGTGCGCACCAAAAACTAAGCCAAGTCGAAGATGTGCAAATCTTAGGCTTTCAGAAAGGCGCATCAGTCATCTCTTTCATTATTGATGGCGTACATCATCAAGATGTCGCCACCTTGTTAGATCAGCAAGGTATCGCAGTGAGAGCAGGCAACCACTGCGCCCACCCGCTAATGGATGCGTTAGGTGTGAAAGGCACTATCCGCGCCTCTTTTGCGGTATACAACACCATGGAAGACGTTGATAGATTAGTCGCTGCGGTTGAGAAAGCAGTGGATATGCTTTAGCGAGAAGCGAGAAGCGAGAAGCGAGAAGCGAGAAGCGAGAAGCGAGAAGCGAGAAGCGAGAAGCGAGAAGCGAGAAGCGAGAAGCGAGAAGCGAGAAGCGAGAAGCGAGA
>WJXF01000021.1_pt1 | contig 97284 bp, 84 predicted proteins | sample 9263211 | NCBI WGS metagenome assembly WJXF01 (sample SAMN12697362, study PRJNA563984) | aquatic metagenome | isolation source: water sample from a prawn hatchery tank treated with erythromycin, plated on... | place: Australia | collected 2018-10-17
GAATCTAACAGATGTAAACTCTCTACTTTTCAATCTATACCTAGATCTTTCTTCATATGTTCACTCAACTCGTTAGTGGTTCTTACATTAATCTTATGTTTGCAATGATGGATTCTCAACTCTTCACCAAATAATTTTACTAGTGATTTGGTATACAAAGTACTAATATTATTTATTATTCTATACAATGTATCTTTCTGATAAACACATCTTTTCGAATTTTGTATTGCAGTCTTCATGTTTCAATATCCTTACACGTTTAACTTTATAATTTAAAAAATCAATTTCAACTCAAATTTTTTATTTTTAAATCTTTATTTTCTATATTTAATCCGATTGAGTTAATTCCTTCAGGATATCGGTTTAACTTAATATCCAATATGGTTTTATTAAGATAGTAGTCTGCCATTATTTCATGGCGGCTTTTAAATATCATTGTCCCCCTCCGATGATGCAAGTTATACTTTCCCACCAGTTAAAAGACAACGTGACTCAGAGTTGCAAAAAGGTAACAATCATGGAATTGATGAACAATGAGCTGATCTGCTTTGCAGCCATTTGTAAACGCCTCTCTCTTACAGATGCATCAAAAGAACTTGGAAAGTCTAAAGCTCAAGTCAGCAGGCAGCTAGCAGCATTAGAAAAACAACTTGGCGTAACACTCGTCCACAGAACAACAAGGAAACTCGTTTTAACTGATCATGGCGAAAGCATTAGAGAGCTTGCTATCAAGACGTTAGAGAGTTTGCACGAGTTAAATTACAGAGCTAGCTCGTTGAGTGAATGCATTGATGGAAAGTTTAAAATCACAATGCCCAACTCTATAGCCTCTTCTATTTTTGGTTCTGTTCTTAAAGACTTAAAAGAACGATATCCAAAAGTTGATTTTGAAATATCGTCAAGTAACAATGTAGAAAATTTATTAGAAAGCAATGTAGATTTAGCGATTAGGCTTAATAATGTTATTGATGACACTCTTATTGCACATAAACTTGGTGATTATAGTGATGTTTTGATATCTAGGGTAAGTAATGCCAACCACAAAACACTATTAATCTACAAACATCATTCGAATAAGGAATCAATTAAAAGTCAATATACTGATGTTATCGAAGTTGATAACACCTCTATTTTAATAAACTTTGTTTCTGAGGGAGTTGGGGTTGGTGTCATTCCAAACTATCTTGTTAAAAGTAACTATATAGACAAAAACATCCGAATATCGCAAACTTTTGATATAGAACGTTCCATGTATATGGCCTACCCTTATCAAAACCCTTTGCCAAGAAAGCTAGCCGAGATATCTACTTTTATTAGGTCTGAGTTATCACAAGTATTGAAGAGTGAGTCATTTTAGGGCGGTTGTTCAGATTTAGAATTTTGCGTTGTCTACTCAACTAGGCCTAACGCTAATCTTTGTAACATATTGTTTCGGCGGTATTTATTAACACCCCCATCTTTATGCTTGCTATCACAATGTGGGATGCTCTTCCGCTTTGTTATCAAGGTTTTGCGTGGAATAAATCACGTGGGGTAAATGATAGATTGACTTACATTAAAATTTTCATCAAAAGCAACTTTATATAAAATTGATTTCATACCAATCTATGTGTATCTTCTTCCCATATCCCCACAATAACCAAGGAGAATGCCATGGATAAGCTACTCGCGTCTGCATTAGAAATTAAGCAGCGAACTATGGTGACTGGCTTTTTTGCTAGAAATGGATTCAAAATCGCTATGACCGATTTTGATGATGTCACTTTTGAGCGAGAAGGCGTGCAAGTTAACGTACATTTTGATCTGCAGTCAAACGCGGAGTCTGCATCTGTTTTATCTCATGAGGCATCAATCATTCCTGGCTAAAAACTTTTATTATCACCGATACACCAAGCCGAACATAAACGTTCGGCTTGTTAGTGACAAAAAATGATGAGTGCGAACAAGAGTTGTCGATCACTCGTCTAAATAGACGATTAATAAATCAGCTTCAACCTCGTTCACAACCTTTGGTATCGATGAAAAAAAGCGACTCAATAAGTTGTGATGATGACCACATACAACTAAGTCTATCCCCTCTTTTTTGACGATTCCCGATAGTTTTATATGAAGATCGCCGATTACTACCATGGTCTCGTTTACTGGATATAAGCATTTATCAGCGAGCTCTTGCAGCCTTCTTTCCAATTCTTGCTCTTCCTTCGCTTCCATGACTATGCGATCAACATCTACGTAAACAAATGAGAGTTTGCTGCTTGAGTTATCTGCTTGCATTATTGCTTTTTCGATAACGGCTTGGCTAGATTGAGATAAGTCGACAGCAACCAAAACGTGCTTATAACCCATCATTCCTCCCTAGGTTAGTTTTTGTTCTCATATTAAGTCTAGTCCACATAGAGCGAACACAACATCAAAACTACTGCTACATGATAGTTAAAGGAGTTTAGTGTAAAACAGGCAAATAGTTTTCATTACAACCTTGTTGCTTCCTCTCATCCAAAGATCAACGATGTTTTTCCAATTTCTTCTCTAATTATCGGACTATTTAACAGGAAGGATGCCAGGAAACGTTACGTTGTAATGCGCGTTACTGCTCTTGATTTCTACTACTCTTGAGGATTCATATTACCCACTTCAACGTCGCCTAGTTTAGTAAAACTACTTTAGATTAAGCATATTCAATATGTAACGCTCCGCTCAAATCCAGGAGACGTATTTCGGCTAAAAAAGCAGCTCAATAAGATGAATTTCGATTCATCTATTACATATGTCTGCGAGTGCTTACTGTTCTTATATCGCTTATTTAATAACTCTGGTTTAATTATCGTTATAAGTTACGGTGTCTCTTTTTTCTTTTTTTAGCATAATCTTCTGTCTGAGAACGAAGCTCTCTTGGGCTTTGTAATTAAATTACAAGATCAATCGCGACCAATATGGTTGGCAGATTAAAAGACCGAGGTAAACAATTGATATAATAGAGTTTAACTTATAAGTTCTTTAAAAAATGCCTAACTACCTGCACTGTGTAAGCCAAGGTTAATATGATGAGGTAAAATTTTACTAACCCGCTATTTAGTTTTAAAGGTAATTGCACAAGATTACAATCATAGAGGTATAGTAAATTTTAGTTACAGCGTAACCAGGGTGGTGTTTGGGAGTGTAAAGGAATAGAAAATAGAAAGGCAAAAAAACAGGGCGTATGCCCTGTCCATGAATTGATTAGTTTTGTTGCTGTTGTTTTTCTGCGTACTCAGATCGAATCCGTTCTGCAACAATTTTGATAGCTTCTGCAGTACTTGTGCCCTTCGCCATCAATTCTTGAATTCTCTCTACAGCTTGTTGTTGCTCTTGGTGAGATAGAGGGGGTAAATCGTCAAACATAAAAAGCTCCTCATTTTGAGGAGCTGACTATAACGATTCAATTAATAGGTCGCAAGGAAATTAATGGATGCACCCATAGCGTTCTCGTTTGTGTACTGAGCTGCGATATCCAATTCGAACAACTTAAGTGGGGACAACCCGATACCAGCAGTAATGGTTCCTTCGTCATTACTTCGAGCTAAGTTCTTCATATACCCTGTTCGTAATGCCATTTGACGCAAAATATCAAACTCAATACCAGCTCGAATCATCTGCGTATTATCATCAAAGGATGAAAAACGTTTTTCTTCGTTAAGATCGTAGTCAACACTCATCGTAAAGTAATCGGCAACAATCCCTGCCCCAACGGTGTATACAGGACGCATGCTATATTCGTATGATTTTATCGTATCGCTGCCATATTGGAATGATTTTGTTTTAACGTCTCTTCCGATCAAATTTTTCGCTGAAATACCGAGACGATATGGGCCAAAGAACCAAAGTGCGCCTGCGTCTAAGTTAAACATCGTTTCCGCGGTCTCATTTTCACGTAAGTCTTTAGTATCAAAATTCTGAAAACTCGTGGCGTATGAGTACGTGTATATACGCTGAAGTTTAGGAGTAACACCAAAAGAAAGGTGTTGGTTCATGAAATTAGTGTATTTAGCAAGTGAAATACCAGCTTCAGCCACGCCAATAGAAACACCTTGTACATAGCTATCATCTAATGGATTAGTACCTGAGGTATCAACATTTGGTTGTACGAATGATTCAGTGTATAACTTACCGTATGCAGTTGCAGATAAGAATTTGTTGGGAATACCAATGGCAACGACACCACCAAGATCAAAGTCTGTCTTTTTCCCATCGATAGCATCCATCGATTTTTTGATTTCATCGACGTCTGCCAATTTGCTGATGCGTTCGATCTCATCAACTAGATCATATTGATCATCGTAGCTGCCACCAAAACTTGGCACGATCATGCCTGCATCGTCATTTCGGCGATAAATCGCAGTAAGAGCGGGGTTGAAAAAAGGCGCAGTTAGATAAGTTGCTGATACGGTACCAACGCCCCCCATTGCATCACTACGAGCCTCTATCGCATAAGTAGCAGCAGAGGCAGCATTAGTGAAAAGAATAGTAGCAACAGAAGTGGCAAGAATTTTATATTTGTTTTTCATACTACACTTGTGATTTTAGTTCGTCCTGAACCTTTATCGGCACAAGTAGTATTTCTTTAACTATTCTTCCTGGGAAAGATCATAGGTTCGGCTAATAGTTTGAGCCTGCTCAACAATTATATCGCCCTGCCAACGGCGACTATTGATACTTACCGCCAATACGTATCTATCGTTTGGGACACCCGCTAGCTCCAATGAATTTGGATAGTTAGACTCGTAAGTCTTTTTCCACATTTGCTCGTACTGGCCATCAATGTAGTCATACAAACCGACTTCAAGTTGCGGTAATGGACAATGGGGATTACGAAGTGCGCTCTTTTCTACTTTCCAATTCTCTTTAGATGTCCAACGAACATATTGAGAAGAGTTTGAATCTCCAAGTATTACCCAAGTTCGATACTCTTGTTTATCAGTAGAAACAACGGTTAAGTGATATAAACCAGCTTCAAGTTTACCTGTTAAGTTATAGCGTTTCGAGTAGCTACGCTCGTTGGCAAGTTCTGTCCCGCTCGGCTGTTGTTCATAGCTGAATGAACTGTCCGCGGATATAGAATCATCCACCCATCGATTAAATGAAATATTTTCGATGTCAGTTGTAGCTCTTAGCTTGATTACCAATCTAAATGTATCTCGCCCAGGGCTTTGAATAGTCTGACGAATAACGTTCACACCACTTATCCAATCAGGCAGCGTTACACCAGTGAGAGCCTTGCCACAGTTTTTAGATAGTGACTGACCAAGAAGATCATTAAGGTGAGGAGTCAAATCTTTACTTGGTTCCGTTTGCCAGAGTTCAACAAGAGAGTTGAACATACCCGCAAGATCATCTTCAAGTAAGTGTTGATGTGCCTGTGTTAAAGGCGTGTTAGTTTGAAACCAGTCCATCGCATGGACTGGTTTCACTAACGCTAATGAGACAACTACAGGGAGTAGTATTTTCATTACGACTTATGCTTTCATCTTGTAGCCAACACCACGAAGTGTTTCAATTTCCAGTCCTGGCAGTTTTTGACGAAGCTGTAGTACATGTGTATCAACCGTACGTGTTGTCGGGAAATGATTGTAACCCCAAACGTGGTCAAGTAGCTCATCACGAGTAAACACGCGACCTAAGTTTGACGCCAAAAATAGCAGCAAATCAAACTCTGTTCGAGTAAGCGTAATTAGCTCGTCTTTATAAGTCACTTCACGAGTCGAGCGGTCAATCTCTAAGTCTTTTGTAATCACTTTATCAGCGTTGCTTTGTTCTGCTGAATCCGGTGCTCGTAGCTGTGCACGGATTCTCGCAAAAAGCTCCGCCTCAGCAAAAGGCTTTGTTAAGTAGTCGTTCGCGCCGGAATCAAGGCCTGCAACTTTATCTTTTACGGTAACAAGTGCCGTTAACAAGATAACTGGTACGTCTTTAATCTGTTTCCATTCTGGGAGACATTGTACAGAGTCACCATCTGGGAGTTGGCGATCGAGAATTACCAAGTCAGCTTTTTTCCATTGTGGCTCTACGTCTGCAATACGCTCCACATGTAAACACTCATATCCTGCTTGTTCCAGGCTTACTAACAGGCCGTCAGCCAAGTTTTTATCGTCCTCAACGAGAAGCAGTGTCTGTTTCACAAGGTATCTCCAATATAAAAGTTGTAGGTGGTCCCATTAAGGACATTTTTCCGCCCATGCGGCCTACCATAGATTCAACGATTGTTAATCCAAGTCCTAACCCGCTCTTACTTACGAACGGTTTCTTCAAATTTGCCCAATCTTTAGCCGTTAGGCCTCCTGCATCTCGGACTTGGAATACTATTTTTTCTTCACTAGTTGAGACATCCAATTCAACCGGTGCGACACCGTACTTAAGCGCATTACGAAGCAAGTTATCGATACAAGTTCCTAACCAGTACACATTAACTTTAGCAGCCACATCTTCATTGATGTTAAAAAGCACGGCACTATCAAATTCTTCTTCGATCTTAAATTCTAACCAATCTGCAACGGATGGTACCCAGTCTGTTGCAAGCATTTGGTTATCAGATTGCAAATAATCTTTACTTGCTTCTGCCAATTGACGCAGGCGGCGCGTATCTTCACACAATCTGCGGAATTCGTCATACACACTTTCAGGCAAATGCTCGAACTCTCGACGAAAGCCTTCAACCGTTAGTGACAGAGATGCAATCGGTGTTCTGAGCTCATGCGTTAAAATTTGCAACACGAGCATTCTACTACGTAGTTCTTCTCGCTTGCTATTCCAACGGTACACCGCCCAACCAATCACCAAAAGAATATTGGCGATTACCAGTATGATCATACTGATCCGCAGAACTTGCGAGTGATCTTCTACATCCCAACAAATATTGCCTCGTTTAACAAAGCAACTTTTGCTTTGAGAGGCTAGAGCGTATGACAGACCCGCATTCGCTACGTTCTCTTGCCAGATATCTTTCTCGAAAACAAAGTAACGGTCACCACGTCTTAGCCAAAGTTCGTTACCTTCAATAAACATGCTCGCGCCTGCAATCAAAGCATTAATGGCGTCGTCATCCATGTTTTTCAAGCTTTCTAGCAACTCATCCCCTTCCTCGTTATCACGCTCTTTTATATGCATGTACTGAGATAGTTTGGGTTTGAGTTCTGGATACTTATCCACATAACGTGCCGCGTACGTCCCACCACCAGGGTGAATGAGACCACTACGCGAGAACCAACGAGGTGTCAGCTGCGTCCCTTTACAAATCGCTCTTGTAAATACTAAAGGCTCAGTAATTAAAGGACTTAATGGTAATTTGCCACGACAAGTATTCGCCAAGCTGTAAAGCTGTTGGATATCTTTTAACGGATAGTCAGACGTTTGCGGCAGAAGCGAATCTGGCGCAAGTAACTTGGTAGGATAATTTGATTGCAGAATACGAATATCGTACGACTTAAGAGCTACTTCATAGTTAAATAGCTCTGTAAACGTATCTATTCTTTCTGGTAGTGAATCGGAAAATGCAGGTGCCGAAAAAAGCGGCAATACAGTTGCAAAACCGAGCAAAAACTTTTTAATCAAACTGTTACCGTCACTTGTTACATTAGCCAAAACTATACATCAATCTACAAGCAATTGACATCTGCTAACAGAAGGATTTGCATTACTATAACATTGAAACGGAACAAAAAAGGGCCAGCGATTGCTGACCCTGTATAGTTTTAAATCAAGAATGGTTAAAGTGCTTTAAAAATAGACTCAACACTTTCTTTCGCATCACCAAATAGCATTGATGTATTTTCTTTGAAGAACAGTGGGTTCTGTACTCCTGCGTAACCAGTGTTCATTGAGCGCTTGAATACCACTACGTTTTTCGCGTTCCATACCTCCAATACGGGCATACCAGCGATTGGGCTGTTCGGATCTTCCAGTGCGGCTGGGTTGACCGTATCGTTAGCACCGATAACCAATACGGTATCGGTTTCTGCAAAGTCATCATTGATTTCATCCATTTCAAGAACGATATCATACGGTACTTTTGCTTCAGCGAGTAACACATTCATATGCCCCGGTAGACGACCCGCTACTGGGTGAATCCCAAAGCGAACTTCAATACCTTGTGAACGAAGTACATCAGTAATTTCATGAACAGGGTATTGTGCCTGAGCTACTGCCATGCCATATCCTGGAGTGATGATTACTGATTTTGAGTTCTTCAACATCTCTGCAACTTCTTCAGCCGTTGTTTCACGATATTCGCCCTGCTCTTCGTCACCTGAAATCACTATCTCTTGACCAAAACCACCGGCAATAACACTGATAAACGAACGGTTCATTGCTTTACACATGATGTAAGAAAGAATCGCACCTGATGAACCTACCAAAGCACCTGTTACAATCAATAGATCATTTGCGAGCATGAAACCTGCTGCCGCTGCTGCCCAACCTGAGTATGAGTTCAACATAGAGACAACAACTGGCATATCAGCACCACCGATTGAAGCGACTAAATGGTAGCCGAATGCGAACGCGATCAAAGTCATCACAATAAGAGCGAACATGCTGCCATCTGCTTTTACGAAGTAGAGCATAAGAAGCGTAGAAATAACAACCGCTGCGAGGTTCATTTTGTGCTTATGAGGCAGGTTAAGTGGCGACGAAGAAATCACACCACGCAGCTTACCAAATGCGACAATTGAACCGGTGAAAGTTACGGCACCGATGAACACACCCAAGAATACTTCTACAAGGTGGATAACATGCTCAGCATGTGTTGCTGCTTCTGGCGCATCTAGGTAACTGTTGTAGCCAACTAAAACCGCAGCTAAACCTACAAAGCTGTGTAGAATCGCAACCAGTTCTGGCATCTCGGTCATTTCTACTTTCTTCGCATAGAAAATACCGATCGCACCACCTATCGCCATCGCGATAATGATCCAACCAAAACCTTGCGCATCTGGGCTAAAGATCGTCGCTATCAGCGCGATCGTCATACCAGCGATACCGTAGTAGTTACCATTACGAGCAGACTCTTGCTTTGAAAGCCCCGCCAAACTCATGATGAAAAATAATGCAGCAACAATGTAAGCTGCTTGTACTAATCCTGCAGACATTGTGACTCCTATTTATCTTTGCGGAACATTTCAAGCATACGCTTGGTGACGGTGAAACCACCGAAGATATTGATACTCGCGATCAATACGGCAATAAAAGATAGGAATGAAACGACGCCATTACCTTGTCCAATTTGCAGTAATGCACCAACGACAATAATGCCAGAGATGGCATTCGTTACTGACATTAGTGGAGTATGAAGTGCATGGGTAACATTCCATACTACGTAGTATCCGACAACACACGCTAGAACAAATACAGTAAAGTGAGAAAGAAACGCTGCTGGAGCAACCGATGCAACCCATGCAAAGGCTCCAACAGCCGCTGCCACACCAATAATTTTCTTCGTTGGAGACGTAGGTTCTTCTACTTTAGGCTCTGGCTTTACAGGCTGTTCTTGTTTCACTTGCGGCTGAGCTGAAACCTGAATTGGTGGCGCTGGCCAAGTAACTTCACCTGCTTTCACCACGGTAACGCCACGGATAACAACATCTTCAAAATCAATATTGATGTTGCCATCTTTCTCTTTACACAGCAGTTTTAGAAGGTTGACAAGGTTTGTCGCGTAAAGCTGAGAAGATTGTGTTGGCAAACGACCAACCATGTCAGTGTAACCAACAATTTTTACGCCGTTATCCGTCATGATAACTTGGTCTTTCACTGTATATTCACAGTTACCGCCATTAGCAGCTGCCAAGTCGACAATTACACTGCCCGCTTTCATGCTGTCGACCATTTCTTTGGTGATCAACTTCGGCGCAGGTTTACCAGGGATGAGCGCGGTCGTAATAATGATATCAACATCTTTAGCTTGCTCTGCGTATAACTCTGCCGCTTTTTTGTTGAAGTCATCAGACATTTCTTTTGCGTAGCCATCCCCAGAGCCTGACTCTTCTTGAAAGTCAACGGTCAGGAACTCAGCGCCCATCGATTCAACTTGCTCTTTTACTTCTGGGCGGACGTCAAACGCACGGACAATGGCACCTAAGCTACCTGCAGCACCGATAGCCGCCAAGCCAGCGACGCCAGCACCCGCAACCAATACTTTCGCTGGAGGTACTTTACCGGCAGCCGTAATTTGACCTGTAAAGAAACGACCAAACTCATGAGCTGCCTCAACCACTGCACGATAACCAGCGATATTAGCCATCGAAGATAGCGCGTCTAAGGCTTGTGCACGTGAGATACGAGGAACGGAATCCATGGCAAGAACGTTAATGTTCTTACTTGAAAGTTGTTCCATCAACTCAGCATTTTGAGCCGGCCAAATAAAGCTAACCAGTGTTGATCCATCTTGCAGTAACGCAATTTCGTCAATGCCTTGCTCATCATCCACAATTGGCGCATTAACTTTTAAAATAAGGCCAGATGCCCAAACTTCTTCACTAGAAACGATTTTCGCACCAGCTGCTTCATAAGCGGCATCATCGAAACTCGCTAGCACCCCCGCTTGGGATTCAATCGCGACATCGAATCCCAATTTTATTAACTGCTCAACCGACTTCGGCGATGCAGCCACTCGCGATTCACCCGCGAGTATCTCTTTAGGTACACCGATTTGCAAAACGCATACTCCTTGTATACATATCAATAAATTAGTCCCAAAACAGAGCATCGCTCTACTCTAATTCTTTTTTATTTCTATCTGTTTACCACGCAAGACAATTGCAAACGAAAGATGATGTTTGGGGACACCCATTTGCACAATAACACCTTGACTAACAGCCCTGTTATTATTCTGTTTGTATCGAACGCGTCTCATTACTTCAAGTGTTTTGTAATTTAAATACTAAATTTCATTACATATAACGCTAAGTAATGAATGATTGTCGCTCTGTGCTCGAAAAATAACAACGCAACACCGTACTAGACTGAGGTCTAACCAGGTAACGATTAAATACTGACTTAACAGAGATTTAAGCGTTAAAAAGAAAGAGCCACTAGCATATACACTAATGGCTCTTTTTAAGATGACTGGAATCAAATTGCAGTAAATTGCTAGTCGAAGATTTTATCGCCCATTTGATCAATAAACATTTGAGATTTCTTCAACATAAGGTCATTGGCATCTTGCTCTGAGCCAAGTAAATCGGAGCGAATAAACCGATGTGTTTTCACTTCATCATTGTCATGCTTTTCTATTCGACCAGCGATGCGATATTGTCCGCCCTCTGAAAGGCTCTCTGGGTAAATAAAGAAACCTTTATACTCAACTGGCTCGATAGTTTTAGCTTCAGCGGTTTTCTCACTACCACCAAACAAACGCGAAAAAAATCCCACGATTCCTCCTTGGGTCAACTCACTAGTCAACTGAGCGACTCTTACTTGATATTAACGTTAAGGATCGGTTTTTCATACCAATCCAACTCTTTGTCATCATCATAACTAGTATGGGAAAAAATTACAGGCACATCATACTCTCGGTTCTTACGCCTGTCTTCTTTCACCATTTCTGCGGCGTTTTTCACCGCTATATCCGCGCTTTGCTTAAACTGGCTTAATTTTTGTTCAGGAAGTGAAGACAAAAAATCAATATCATGACGGATATAGACAGGCTTGAGCTGGATAAGCGCAAGGCAAGCAATATCGGCTAACTGTTCGTTGTCATACTGTTCTAAAAATTCGGGCAAACTGAGAACCTGGCCTACTAATGTTTCCATGTAATTGTGCACATCTGAGCTTATCTGCATCTGTAAATCTCCTTTTTCCTATGAAATGAGTATAGCAACGACTTGTTTATAACAACTTATTGATTGCTCTTAATTTAATCAATCTCTCTCTTTTTGCCGTAATGTCTTCCAAAATACTTGGGAAAAGGAACAAATAGACGTATTCTTGCTAGTTCTCAAAGTTCGAAATTCAATAACGGATAAATATCCATATTGATAAAACGATTTACCTAACCAATTATATAGTCAACTATTTTCAGGCAGTTTGTAATAGATGTCCTCATCGTCAATGACTTCATCAGGCTTCAGATTCTTATTCCCTTTTTTGCTACTGGGCATAGTGAGTTCGGGCATGGACAGCATTATTCAGATGACTCAGGCAAACTGGGGCATTGCCGCAAACTTGCCGTACATACTATTAGGTTGTGCGCTACTCCTTTGTTATTCATTTAAGCAAGGCAGAGAGTCCATGGTGTGCTTGGCAATGTTGCTAGCCTATTTCGTGATACAGCACCGCCTACAAGTCCCGCTTCAAAGTGGTACCGCTTTACTTGAGCTAACCATTTTAGCCACGTTACTTCCTGTCTCGTTTCTTACGGTATTTTTGTTTAGTAAAGAAGGTTTTGACTCCAGAGCCATGTTGACTTACATCTTGATGTTAGCAATGTTCGCTCTTTGGTCTTATCTAACGCTAGCATATTACGTTGAAGGAGGGTTTGAACAATGGACAAGCGGTATTTTATTTATTGTACCGACGGTCTCTAAACTGCCTTTAATTCTTGTTTTATATTGCGTGGGTATTGTCTGTTTTCTTGGAATCCTTGTTTTAAAGAAGAATGAAATTATCCATGCGATGACCTACTCTGCCATGGTATTGGCGTCTGCGACGTTCATTTTCTTTGATGTGCAGTACATATCAAGCACCATGTTTACGCTAACAGGGCTGCTTATCATTATTTATGCCGCTTCCGCTAGCCATCAACTAGCTTTCACCGATAGCCTAACGCTGATTCCGAGCAGACGTGCACTTGATCTCGATCTAAAACACATGGGTAAGAAGTTCACGATCGCAATGCTTGATGTTGACCATTTTAAAAAGTTTAACGACACCTACGGTCACGATACTGGTGATGACGTTCTAAAAATGGTCGCTTCGCGCCTCACTAAAACCCCAGGCGGCGCAAAAGTTTATCGATTTGGCGGAGAAGAATTTACCATCGTTTTTAAAGGCAAATACGCTGACGAATGTAAGAACTTTTTGGAAGAAGCTCGCAAATCGATTGCAGAATATGAGATGATATTACGCGATGAAGAATCTCGCCCTGAGAACCATAAACAAGGACAAAAACGTCGTGGTAGCAACAGTTCGAAAAGAAAGTCGGTTTTTGTTACCGCAAGTTTCGGAGTTGCTGATAGCCGGAATGGGCAAGCTCCTCTGGACGTCATTAAATTAGCGGACGAAGCACTTTACAAAGCGAAAAAGGCCGGACGTAACTGCATAAAGCTTCGTTAGACCCTCACCAATAGTGAAAGTTAACAAGCTTGTCCGGGTTTAAAACAAAACCGAACTTCCCCATCAGCATAACAACTGCACTCATCGTTGCCACTATCCCGATGTTATCTATCTAATCAAAGGTATAAGGTATACGCCCGATTGCGACATCCGTTCGTATTGTTTGCTTATCTTACTTGAGTTAACTTTAAAAGAATTACCAAAACGTGACAACGCAACAAAAAAGTGGTATTCATAAGACTTTGTTTTAAAAAGAATTAACTACAGTATGTGTGTTTCTTCCCAAAGATTTTGATGTATATAGTGCTTTATCAACGGTTGCATACAAGTCTGATTGCACTTCTTTCCCTGTTGGTTGAAAAACAAAAACACCCTGTGACACTGTCACTCTATTTGACACACTAGAATACTCATGTGGGTAATCGAGAAAATACATAGCCTCTTGTATACGCTCGGCTTCTCTTTCTGCTGTTTGAGTGTCGGTACACCCTAGCAACACAACAAACTCTTCTCCACCATATCGACCTACATATTCCCCAGAGCGACAAAACGTCGCCTTTAGTTGATTCGCAATCGCTTGCAAGCAACGGTCGCCTTCAATATGACCGTAATTATCATTAAACGGTTTAAAAAAATCGACGTCCAATAGAATCAAAGCCATTGGCATATTGTGACGGCCATGCCATGCAACCATCGATTCCAACTTATGGTCGATATAACGGCGGTTATAGAGTTTGGTTAGGCCATCTTCATTCGCTTGCTGAGTCAAAAGTTGATTAACTTGCTCCAATTGAGCTGTCGCTTGCTTAAGCTCTCGTCTCATATGAGCAATACGCTGCATTGCGATAAGTTTAGAGTTCAGTACCAGTTTATCTACCGGCTTAATTAAATAGTCATCACCGCCCGCGTCTATGGCTTTAGCAATCATTTCTGGCTCTTCGTGACTACTCAAGAAAATAATAGGGATCCAATCCGGAAACGTTTCTCTTATATGAAGAGAGACTTCAAAACCGTTCATATCTGGCATTGATATATCGAGTAACACCAGTTCCGGATCAAAACTCTCGTAGGTATTTAACGCCTCTAGTCCACTACCTACGGCTTTTACAATATGTCCAAGTTGCTTTAGACGAATAGCCAACTGCATCCTGTCTAGCTGAACATCGTCAACCAGAAGGATTCGCATCGATGTCCCTGTCGGTTGCATAACGCGTTCCATTTTTAATTATGTCTTTATTAAACATATACCATACTCATAGAGTTGTTGCATTCGACTCATAATTAAGTGCTATATTTTTGTTTGAATATCACGGAATCCATTGCATAAAGCAGTTAGACTGGACGTTACCCTATCTAATCATGGCCTGTGAGCAGAAGTTCAACAAACTCATTCACTTTGGTCATCTTGTGGATTAATGGGTATAGCTATTTGATGCATTTGGTATTAATATTCCCGCCTTTTTGTAATGAGAGACACACCATGTCAGAAGCAACTAACAGCGAAAGCAAAAAAATCGATCTAGCCAGCATTTCTCCAGAGCTACGTAAAGTTATCGAATTTGACGAAGTTCCAGAGCAAATGTTCGAAATGGTTACCTCTATCCATGAAGTGTCTGAAGAAGCGGTACGTGAATCATGGGACGAAATGCCAGCAAGTGCACAGAACATTCTAGACAACTTTGAACAGTTTCATGCTCTAGTTTCTGTAGGCCAAGCATTCGCTGGTATTAATGTGATGGAAGAGTTTCCGACTCTTAATCTGCCAGAAAACATGACAGATGAAGATAAAGAAGAATACCGTGCTCAACTACTTGATAATGTGCTTCACAACTGTGTGAAAGACATGGTTAAGCAACTTAAGAAAGCACGTCGTGACCCACTTCTTAAGCGTGAATTCAAAGAAGTATTCGCGAAGTAATTCCGACATTCTTCTAGTAACAAAGGCCGCACTTTGCGGCCTTTTTTGATCATGAAGCGTAAATCAGTCTAAACGGTTAATGAGGCGCTAGTGCCATATCTTTTTGTGTCACACTGACACCTTTAATTTGTGCAAAAACACGGCTACCAATTTTTAGGTTGAGATCGTCAAGGGCCCACGGTGTGATCGTTGCCCACAAATAACATTTCTCGTCTAGCTTGAGTGATACATTAATACTCTGTTTGTCATCGGCTGCGTTAAACACTTCGATGGAATCGACAATAGCAGGCAGAATATTTCGAATCGACGTCGCCTTGGGCTGCTCGAGCGTGATAGAAACGTCGTTGGCACGCACTTGCAAGCGTATTGGCGTGTCTGGTGTTCCGTCAATCTTTTGCACCCACAGGAGTACATTAGGTGCAAGGCTGATACAAGTCAGTGCATAACGTTCATGATGTTCAGCAATCCGGCCTTCAAATAAGCTGCTTTGATCTGAGAAAGATTGCCATGGACGCATAGCATGAGAAGCCCACACTTCCTCAAGCTTACCTGAACTCGAAATTTTACCTTGGTCAATAATTGCAAGGTGCTGAGCAAGCCTTAAAATTTCCTGGAGACTGTGTGTGACATAGATAATAGGGATATTTACCTTCTCAGACAACTCCTCAAGAAAAGGCATTACCTCACGCTTTCTTGGCATATCGAGTGAGGCAAGTGGCTCATCCATCAAAAGCAAATTGGGTTTAGATAGCAATGCGCGCGCAATCGCAACACGTTGCTTTTCACCACCAGAAAGTGATACCGGAAAGCGCTTTAGTAACGGTTTGATAGACAAGAGTTCGGTGACTGCATCAAAATACTCGTCATCTTTTTCTTTAACGCCATATAACAAATTGCCTTGAACCGAATAGTGAGGAAACAAACGTGAATCCTGAAACACATAACCAATACCACGCTTGTGCGTTGGTAGGTTGATTCCCTGTTCACTGTCAAACAAAACATGCTCACCAACCGCAACATACCCTTGCCTTGGAGTGACCAATCCGCTGATGATGTTAATCAACGTCGTTTTACCTGCACCAGATCGTCCAAACAAGGCACTAATTCCGTTACAGGGTAACTTAAGTTTGATGTCGAAGTCAGTCTCACCAAGCATTTGTTTAAATTGGACTTTAATCGTCATTGCTTCGCACCCAATCTGCTTGCCGCTTTACGATTTAGCCATTCAGAGATCATTAATGTAGACAAGGCTAACGCGATAGAAATGATACACAGACGAGCCGCCTGCATTTCTGCACCTGGCGTTTCAATAAAGTTGTACATTGCCAGCGGAATCGTTTGGGTCTCACCCGGAATGTTAGAGACGAAACTGATCGTCGCCCCGAATTCGCCAAGACTACGAGCAAATGACAGCATCGTGCCCGTAATAATTCCGGGAATGGTCAGTGGTAACGTGACGGTGAGAAACACTTTTAAAGGAGAAGCGCCTAACGTAGAGGCTGCGTGCTCCAATTTAGGGTCGACGCTATCTAAGCTTAAGCGTACTGAACGAACCATCAAAGGCAAAGCCACGACAATACAAGCGACTACTGCCCCTTTCCAATTAAAGCTAAATACTACCCCTAAGTTTTCATAGAGCCACTTTCCAAGGAACCCTTGTCGTCCTAAAGAAATCAACAATAAATAGCCGATTACCACTGGCGGCAATACCAGTGGTAAATGAATTAAGCTATCGAGAATCGATTTACCAAAGAACGTTTTTCGAGAAAGTAGCCAAGCAAGAAAAACGCCGAGAGGAATCAGCCAAAGTACTGCGTACGCGCCTACTTTGAGGCTTAACATTAAGGCTTGGTATTCCAGTTCTGTCACGCTTCGTTCCTATAATTGAAGGCCGGTTTATTGCTGAAAGCCATATTGAGCAAAAACGCGTGCGGCTTCGTCCGATTTTAGGTACTGGAAGAACTGCTCCGACTCAGTAGAATCATTCACAATTGCTGCCGGGTAAACAATAGCCGCATGCGTATCACTCGCAAATTCGCCGACAATTTTGACTTTATCAGTTAACTGAGCATCGGTTTTGTAGACCACACCTAAAGGCGCTTCTCCACGTTCAACCAACGCCAAAGCTAAGCGCACATTCTTTGCTGGTGCGACGTGAGTTTGAACCGCTTTCCATACACCCAGTGTAGTCAATGACTCTTTCGCGTACATACCAGCAGGTACTGACGTCGGATTGCCTAAAGCAAGACGATTTCCATGCAATGCCTTCTCCCATGCCTTTGCATCAGAAAAGTTAAATGAGGTTAATTCTGAAGACTGAGGAGCAATCAAGACTAAGCTATTGCGCACTAGATTTGTGACATTGTCACGATAAATGACATTTTTATCGACCAAATAATCCATCCATTTCGTGTTCGCAGAAATGAATACATCCGCTGGTGCGCCATTGATAATTTGTCGAGCGATAGCAGAAGAACCACCATAAACGGGAGTGATAGAAACGTCATACTTTTCTTCAAAGTTTTGCGCGATCTCGTTAATCGCATTCGTCATAGAAGAGGCTGCATACACTTTTAGGTTCGTTGATGCGTTTGCTGAAAATGAAATGCTTAATACTACCGTAAGGCAAGCATACTGTTTCCATGCTTTCATAGAGATACTCCAATACAAGGCAAGCGAAAGAACAGGTTATTTAAATATAAAGTTCAATCAGTTAATGGGCTATTTAAACAAAAAATCAAGGCGCACATGTTGTTCTATCGCATCTGCGATGCGATTAATGCCTTGCTCCTTTAACTCTTCAAAGTCTTGTTGTTTGATTTGGGTGCCGTTTACCCATTCTGATACCAGGCTTAAGACAGCTGCCTCGTCAAAGAACCCGTGAAGGTAGGTTCCCATGATTTGGCCACACTCGCTGATCGCCCCCTCCGCTTCACCGGAACTGAATGTAAGAGGTTGCAGGCCCCGTACTTCACTTCGCCCTACGTGGATTTCATAACCCTTTACATTGGCTGTTTTGCCGTTAAGAGAAAGCTGTGCTTGTGTGTTTGTAAGCTGTTTGCTGTTAGTTAGCGTCGTAGTGATATCAAGCAAGCCAAGTCCTTCGCTTTGACCTGGTTGGCCTTCGACGCCGTTTGGATCATCAATCAAGTTTCCAAGCATCTGGTAGCCACCACAGATACCAATCACTTTTCCACCAAGACGAATATGACGCAAGATATCTTTATCCCACCCTTGGCTTCTTAGATACTCTAAGTCGTCTCTCACTGATTTGGTCCCAGGCAAAATAACAAGGTCGGCTTTATCTATTTTTTCGCCTTTACCTACATAACGTAGATTGATGTCTGGATTCAATCGCAGCACATCAAAATCAGTATGATTACTAATCCGGGTTAAAACAGGCACAACAACATTCAGTTTTACCTCAGAGTGCAACTCTTGCTGCGCAGTGATCGCGTCTTCTGCTTCTAAATTCAAACCATGAAGAAAAGGAAGTACACCAAGTACAGGTTTACCTGTTTTTTCTTCTAGCCAATCGAGGCCCGATTGCAATAAACGAATATCACCTCGAAAACGGTTGATAACAAATCCTTTTACTCGCGCTTGTTCAGATTCAGAAAGTAACGCAAGTGTTCCGTACAAATGTGCAAACACTCCACCACGATCAATATCAGCAACAATGATCACTGGTACATCAGCGGCCTCAGCAAAACCCATGTTTGCAATATCGCCTTCTCGTAAATTGATTTCAGCAGGACTCCCCGCGCCCTCGATAATGATCGAATCAAATTCTTGAGTCAGACGAGAGAAGGAATCTAACACCGTGTCCATCGCCACTTTCTTGTAATCATGAAAGCCAGCCGCATCCATATTGGAAATCGCCTTACCCTGCAAAATGATCTGAGCACCTGTATCACTGTTAGGTTTAATCAAAACCGGATTCATATGTACGGTTGGCTCAATATTACACGCCTGTGCCTGTACGGCCTGTGCTCGACCTATTTCACCGCCATCTTTGGTTACCGCACTATTTAGTGCCATGTTTTGTGGCTTAAATGGGGCAACATTTATCCCTTTTCTTGCTAATACACGGCATAAACCTGCCACAAGGACACTTTTTCCGGCATCCGAAGTGGTGCCTTGAACCATTAAAGATGGGATCGCTGATTTCATGAACATTCGTAAGGAATAGAGGAAGATGAACAATCATAACGTCATCGTCCCCACTTACTCAAGCAAATGAATAGAATATGAATGTTGAAATCATCATTGGTTCAAACAAGCCCTGTTTTAATGACCCCATCAAAACAAACCGATGAGGATGTAACATGAAAAAGAATACAATTATCGCAACAATCGCCGCCTTAGCTATTGCTCCTTCTATCGCGTTCGCGAAAGATAACGCTCAAAACCAATCAAACTTGCAGTTTAACGGTCCTGTCACTGTGGAAAAATTGGATGCCTTGCTAAACGACTCCAATATGTTTACTGAAAAAGATGTGGTCGTTGAAGGTAACTTATTGCGTCAAGTTCGCGCGGATAAGTTTGTCTTTAGCGATGGTTCCGGTGAAGTGATGGTCGAACTCGATGACGATATTCAGCTAAATACTCCGATTGATCACACGACTAAAGTCCGTCTGTTTGGCGAATTTGAAGGCGGAAATAAGCCAGAGATTGAAGTCGAACAACTCGTGGTCATGTAAAACAAACCCCGATTGCTGTGCATATCAACATGATGTAGTTACGATTACAGCTAAATAGTGACGGCAAGCACTTAAAATGATAGCTTTATCAATCTTGGTCTGCTTTTTGCAGACCATTTTTTTGTTCATTTTAATCATCTTGCCCGGAGACACCATGCTAGGTAAAGCTCTAAAGGTTGCAGCCTTTGGTTTGTGTGCTATTTTGCCACTTTCCGCACATGCAAATAATTTCAACTACAACACGATGGAATTTCGCATGGGCACTAGCCCTGGTACATTTGGTGGCGAGTTCAATACCTACTTTACAGAGAATACCCATTTCATTGCTCGCGCAGACAGTGAATTCAGCGGAGACTGGGACATTGCTGGTGGTATAGGCTTTAATGGGCCAGCAGGCCAATTTGCAGATATTTATGGCCAAATGTTGGTACACAACATTAAAGAGAGCGGCAGTGATAAAGTCGGCGACGAGTGGCGCACGGAAGTGAATATTGGCACTCGTATTTGGTTTATGCAAAATGTTGAGCTACATGGCCGTATCGGCCAAATCATAGATAATGACGATTCGAACACCATTTACAATCTGGGCGCACGATTCCACTCAACTCAGCAACTATCACTTGGTGCAGATTTCAAAAATAATGGTGTCTATGGCCAGCAAATTGTAATGTCTGCTCGTTTTGCATTTTAGTGGACATGACTATGACTATGACTACCAGGGCATCACAAGCAAGCATATGATTCAATAAAAATGGCCTCCAATTTTGGAGGCCATTTTTTGTTAATCACGAATTATTAGCTTGTAGCAGAAACTAGCTGTAATACATCAGTTTTTAGCGTTTTTTTTAGGTTTATCTTGCACATATTTTTTCGATACATCTACAACGGCGATATCTCTAAAAAAGCTTCGACCAAGCAAAATTGGAAACGTCATATGTCCGCGATCGGCTAACGTAAACTCTGTCTTTTCTTTGTGCTCCCCAACGGTAATGTAGGCTTTTACCACCGCTCGTTTATCCACCTCTTCTGACGAAGACTGCTTAACTTTAGCCCAGCGCTCAACGGGTACTTTAAATTCTTTGGTGTCTTTGTCACCTAAATCTATCTTAAATTTAACCCAGTCTTTACCATCACGCTCAAACGGAACAATGTCAGTCGCACTAATTGATGATGTTGTCGCCCCTGTATCGACTCTAGCCTTGAAAGTCTGGTCAATTTCAGGAACATAAACCCATTCTTCAGAACCAAGAATTAACATGCCATCGGGTGTTTTTGTGACCTTGACTGGCTTCTTAGGCTTTGGTTCCGGCTTTTTCTCAGGTTTCGCTTCTGGTTTGGGCTCCACCTCTGGCTTTGGATCTACATCAGGTTTCACTTCTGGCTCGACTTTAACGGGCTCTTCGACCTTTGGCGACTCTGGCTCAACAGGTTCCTGCGTCGTTTGAGTTGACGTACAAGCAATTAAACTGCCGCTCATCATAAGCGGCAGAATCAGTTTCCAGTTTTTCATCCACACTCCAATTAAGCTTGAGATACTTTCTTAATTGCGTCCGCTACGTATGGAATATGAGTTTCGGTAAGTCCGGCAATGTTAATTCGACCATCGCCAACACCATAAATGCCATAATCTTCACGCAGTTGCGCCATTTGGTTTCCACTAAAGCCTAGCACAGTAAACATGCCTTTGTGACCCTCAATGAAATCAAATTGATCTGTATTATGGTTGTTTCTCAACTCGTTACACAAACTTTGACGAAGGCTAACCAAACGATGTTGCATTTCACTCAATTCTTGCTTCCAAACGGAAGTGAGATTTTCATCTTGCAGAATGGTCTTAACTAAAGCTGCACCATGGTCGGGTGGCATCGTGTAAGTAGAGCGAGCTAGAGTGAGGAGTTTACCTTTTGCATTGGTTACATCATGCATGTTCTTACCAACCACAATCGCTGCACCAGTTCGTTCACGGTACAGACCAAAGTTCTTCGAACATGAAGTAGTAATCAACATCTCTTCAACGTTATCTGCCATAAAACGAAGACCTTTTGCGTCTTCTTCTAGGCCATCACCGAAGCCTTGGTAAGCAATGTCCACAAATGGGATGAAACCGTTCTTCTGCGACAATTCTGTAATGGCTTGCCAAGCAGAGAAGTCAATATCCGCACCAGTTGGGTTGTGGCAACAACCATGAAGAAGTACCACATCTGAAGGCCCAGCTTTCGCAAGATCATCCATCATTTTTGCGGTGTCTACTTGTTTCGTTTCCGAAGAGAAATAGTGGTAGAACTTAACTTTAAGGCCTGCTGCTTCCATCACGGGCTTGTGGTTTACGTAGCTTGGGTTGGAAATCCAAACCGTCGTATCTGGCTGTGCGATCTTCATTAGATCACCGAGCATACGCAGCGCACCACTTGCACCTGGCGTTTGAATAGCTGCAACACGATCCATTGCAGACGTTCCCGTCAGCAGCAAATCGATCATGCTTTTATTAAATTCTTCGCAACCCGCAAGACCAACATAAGACTTGGTTTTTTGAGTTTCAACAACGACATCCTGCGCCATTTGAATGGCTTTCATAATCGGCGTTTCGCCTGCGCTGTTTTTGTATACGCCAATGCCAAGGTCAACCTTGTTTGGACGTTCATCGTTACGGTATGCAACGGATAGAGATAAAATAGGATCTAATACGGGAGTTGGGAGATTAGAAAACATGAAAGTCATAACCCTTTGAAATTCAAGTACCGAACCTCACGTTAACACCATCGCAAAAAATGACGAAATGATTTTTCACTTATTTCATCAATTAGAGAACAAAATTCTGGATTGCGGTGAGTTTTGTGCGCTCTATCGTTCAGAAAAAGAACGATTCACTCCTCGTTGTACCAATCCACTCTACCGTTTTTTCTAAACTCTCTTGGTGTCATGGTCGACCACGCTTTAAAACGTGTACTAAAGTTAGCGCTGGTCGGATATCCGACTATTTCTCCAATATGCTGAATTGGCCATTCTGTTGAACGAAGTAACCTAGCAGCATATTCCATGCGCATACGCGTTAAATGTGCCATTGGGCTTCGACCAAACTGCTTTTGAGTCAGTCGATGCAAATGAGGCTCCGAACATGGATATAGAGCCGCTACCTGCTCAACGCTCCAATCCTTATGGAGCTGACGTTGGACAAGGTCAAATACACGCCGAAGCCTCAATTGGCTGCGTGATATCGACTCTGAGGGCGGCATGTTTAACATCAGCTCTAACTGAGCCACACTATGCTCACCTACCGCACCACCATAATCGATTGGAAGGTTAATGCTGCGTAGTAACGTTTGGATACATGCATACATCACTTCAGGTGTAGATGAAAGCTGGTAGCGAACATCGCATTCTAATATCGGCCACTCTCTATCAGGAGCAAGAAAAAGCCACGCGATCTGCCAAGGTTCTTCTTCTATACCAAAACCGTTTTCAACACCTGCGGGTACTGTAATCAACGAGCCCGGTTCCAAATCGTATCGATAAGTCCCACTCTCTAGCCACCCTTTACCACGCACCGTATAGAGCAGCATGTGTTTCTTTTGGTTTTTACGATAAACAGAGAAGAAGTCACGACAAGTGGCAATGCCGCACTGCACAATGCCTCTCTCCTCAAGTGCTAATACTCGACTGTGATCAATAAACTCTTGATAAGTTTTTTCTGAAATCGCGTAGCGTTCTTGTTTATCTTCCATGATTTATTGGCTCACATGTGCGTTAGTAGAGAGTTTTACAAAGGTTTTGGATTCCTTTGAAAAATACACCGCCAAATCATGAGGATAAACTACTCGCATTAATCTTTAAGGAGAAATGCGATGCTCTTAACACGCGAATACATCGATAAAGCATTTTGGCAAAAGCTGATTACGATTGGCCTACCTGTTTCACTTCAGTCCATGCTTTTTGCTTTGCTCGGCGTCGTGGATATTTTCATGGTAAGCCTACTCGGAGAATCTGCAACGGCAGCAGTTGGAGTTGGAAATCGTATCTTTTTCTTCAACCTAGCGGTTGTCTTTGGCCTGTGCGGTGCAGTTACCGTACTTGCTTCTCAATACTACGGCTCAGGAAACCTAGCCGGAATTCGCAGAACGTTGGCGCAATCTTGGTTTATTTCCATTTTGGTGACGCTGCCGTTTATCGTTCTTTATGCGATTTTTGATGAAGAGATCGTCTCTTTTATGTCAGACGATCCTGAATACGTCACTTATGCACGTGATTATCTTGTGGTTACGGGCTTTAGCCTCATTGCTACGGCGATAGTAGTACCGATTGAAGCGGTATTGCGCTCCGTGGGCCAAACCAAACTGGCAACCAACGTTAGTATCTCCGCCATTGTCGTTAACGTCGCGCTTAATTATGTTTTGATTTTTGGTTTATTTGGTTTCCCTCAATGGGGCGTATTTGGTGCAGCCGTAGGTAGTTTTGTTTCTCGATTTTTCCAAACCGCCGTCTTGATTCATTTTTTCTACAAACGATATGCTTACCTAATTCCGACTAAGTTCGATTGGGTACAAGGCCGCTTAAAACAGTATCGAAAAAAGTACTTTAAGGTTTCTTTACCCATGTTGGTCCACGATGCACTTTGGACTGGTGGATTGATCGTTTACAGCATCATCTATGGTCAATTGGGCGTTTCAGAACTGGCGATCATCTCATTCTTATCACCGATTGAAGGGGTACTGATTTCAACCTTTATGGGATTTGCGGTCGCTGCATCCGTTCTTCTTGGGAATGATATTGGTGCAAAACATTATGACCGAGTCGAGAAAACGGCGTGGTGGTATGTGTTAACCAGCGCAATCTTAGCCACCTTGCTGTTTTTCCTAGTGTGGTTGAGCTCGCCCATGATTCATCACCTATTGGTACTGAGCCCGTTAACCGATGCAGACATGGCACTTAACGTATGTTTAGTCATGGCGCTAGGTATGATTTTGAGGGTGTTTAACATGGTTGGGATTGGCGGCGTACTAAAGAGTGGCGCTGATATTCGCTATAGCATTTTCATCGACACGTTCGGTCAGTGGGCTATTGGCATCCCCCTTACTTATTACACAGGCATGGTGTTAGGGCTGCCTTTGCATTTTGTCTTGATGTCTCTGCTCGCGGAAGAGTTAGTGAAAGGCGTACTGACGACTTACCGTATTCAATCTAAACGTTGGATAAATAATATGGTTGAAGATGACCAATCAGTGACAGCGTAACCAAAAAGACATTAACGAACTCACACCAAAAGGGCTCACCCGTTATGCACGCGTGAGCCCTTTTTATGTGCGGAGAATGCTTGATTAGATGTCCGTAAAGCGATGAATGATTTGGTTTGAACTGCCACGCCATTCGAGATTGAGGTCTTTCTTGTCTTGTTCAAACTTACCATCAATCAAAACATCGATGTATTGCACCACTTCCCTTTGCGCGTCATTCAGTTCCGTCAGCGTGTAGCCAGTCCAAACCCAAATGTCTTTACCTGGGCACTCCTCTCTCACCCTTTTCACTATCTTCAAAATATGAGGCACATTAGCAGGGTGAAGCGGATCTCCACCCGACAACGACAAGCCACGGCGTTTGATACGCGTGTCGTTTAAGTCAGCGATGATTTTGTCTTCCGCTTCTTGCGTGAAAAGTACACCAGAATCCAAACGTTGCGTCGACTGGTTATAACAGCCACGGCACTGATGCACACAACCCGACACAAACAGCGTACAGCGCGTACCCGGTCCGTTAACAACGTCAATTGGATAGTATTGGTGGTAATTCATAATGCGTCTCTGTGTTATCGCGAAAGAGAAAATCAACCTGTTTAAAGTTGATTTTCAAAGTGTTAAAACGAGTGGTAGTAAACCTTACAGGTGTTTAACTCGGCGCTTCACTTCTTCTTGCTTACCGAAGTTAAACGGGCGTGCATCTGGGCTGCCTAGGTAGCCACAAACTCGACGTGTTACTGATACTTTAGTTGAGTCATGGTTACCACAGCTTGGGCAAGTGAAGCCTTTACTTGTACAGTCAAACTCGCCGTTGTAGCCACACTCGTAGCACTCATCAATTGGCGTGTTTGTACCGTAGTAAGGCACTCGGGTGTAACTGTAGTCCCATACGTTTTCTAGTGCTTCAACGTTACGTTGCATGTTCGGGAACTCGCCGTAACAGATAAAGCCGCCGCTTGAGATTTCTGGGTAAGGCATCTCAAAGTCGATCTTGTCGTATGGGTTCACCTTCTTCTCAACATCTAGGTGGAAGCTGTTGGTGTAGTAACCTTTGTCTGTTACGCCTTCAATTACGCCGAACTCTTTCGCATCGATGCGGCAGAAACGGCTACATAGGTTTTCACTTGGCGTTGCATATAAGCTGAAGCCATAACCTGTTTCGTCAGCCCATTGATTCACAGCATCTTTTAGATGCTTGATGATCGCGACCGCTTTTTCACGCAAAACAGCGTCATCATAAACGTGCGCTTCTGTACCGAATAGCGCGTTAATTGTCTCGTGTACACCGATGTAACCAAGAGAAATAGACGCACGACCGTTCTTGAAGATATCTGCGATTGAGTCGTCAGCTTTCAGGCGAACACCACACGCACCTTCCATGTATAGGATTGGGGCCACTCGTGCTTTCACGTTTTCAAGGCGAGAGATACGTGTCTCTAGTGCTTTACGAGCAAGACGTAGGCGGTCATTTAGAAGCTCGTAGAATTTCTCTTCGCTTCCGTTTGCACGGATAGCGATACGAGGAAGGTTCAAGCTCACGACGCCAAGGTTGTTACGACCTTCGTGAATCAGCTCACCGTTTTCTTCGTAAGTACCAAGGAAGCTACGGCAACCCATTGGCGTTTTGAATGAACCGGTTACTTCCACTACTTTGTCGTAGTTAAGAATGTCTGGGTACATACGCTTAGACGCACACTCAAGCGCAAGTTGCTTGATGTCGTAGTTGGGATCTTCTGATTTGTGGTTCAAACCATCTTTGATGCCGAATACAAGTTTAGGGAATACCGCTGTTTTACGGTTCTTGCCTAGACCTGCAATACGATTCTTCAGAATCGATTTCTGGATCAGGCGTGATGCCCAGCTTGTACCAAGACCAAAACCGAACGTAACGAATGGGGTTTGACCGTTCGCTGTATGCAGCGTGTTTACTTCGTATTCTAGAGATTGAAATGCGTCGTAACACTCTTTCTCAGTGCGCGCTTTTGCGAACTCTTCTGGCTCAGCAATGTTCCACTCTTTTGCAATCTCTAGGTGTTTCTCGTAGCTTGTGATTACGTACGGTTCTAGAACCTCATCAATACGGTTGATGGTTGTACCGCCGTAAATGTGGCTCGCGACTTGAGCAATGATTTGTGCTGTTACCGCTGTTGCAGTCGAAATTGATTTTGGCGTATCAATCTCAGCGTTACCCATTTTAAAACCATGCGTCAGCATGCCTTTAAGATCGATAAGCATACAGTTAAACATTGGGAAGAACGGTGCGTAGTCTAAATCGTGGTAGTGAATGTCACCCACTTCGTGCGCTTGAACCACATCGCGAGGAAGGATGTGCGTCTTCGCGTAGTGTTTCGCTACGATACCAGCCAACAAGTCACGTTGAGTCGGAATTACTTTGCCGTCTTTGTTCGCGTTCTCGTTGATTAGATCCAGATTACTTTCTTCAATCAAACCTTCGATTTCGCGAGTTAGTGCACTTTGCTTCTCACGAGCGATGTCGCGATCGTGGCGATATTCAATGTAAGAACGCGCTAGGGCTTTGTAAGGACCTTGCATGAGTTCATTTTCGACTAAGTCTTGAATCTCATGGATGTGAACTTCATCGTGTTCTCTTAACTGTAACTCGACAGCAAGAGCCACATTAAGAGCATAAATAGCGACATCTTTATCTTTGTTTTCCGCTGCTGCTTCAACTGCTGCTTGGATACGATCCCTGTTGAACGGAGCTCTTGATCCGTCGCGTTTGATTACGATTGGTTTCACCTTGTTCTCCTTACCCGAGCATACTCACAGAGTTATCCACAAACACACTATATGGGGTTATTTTTTATTCTAGCAACACAATATATTGTGGCGTATTTAACGAGAAGCACCACTCGAAAACATTGATTTTGATCAATAAAGATTGGCTAGCGAACAAGAAGAAATCGATCTTATTGGCGTTGATCTCAGTTGCGAAGAAAACCATGAAAATTGCAAAATTGGTACTAAATCTACTTGCTATTTTTGGAGGTCTTGTAGGATAAAGGATGGAAAGGAATACGCTAAAAGATAGGAGTGCAACAGGCCAAAATGCGATCACTTTTTGTTACGTTAATATTACTTTTTAGTTCTCTTTCATTTGCTCAAAACTCCATCAATCTAACCAGTTGGAACATAGAATGGTTATCTATAGATGGTGGAAAAGTGTCGAGAACACCACAAGATTTTGAAAAACTGACCCACTATGTGGATAAAACACAAGCCGACATTCTTGCTTTTCAAGAAGTCGAAAGTGCTGCTGCCATCCAAAAAGCCGTTGGCAATGACTTCACTATTTATCTTTCCGATCGTTCAAACGCCTCCAACCGACACCTTCAGTTTAACGACACCAACCAATACACAGGCTTTGCCGTGCGCAATGGCGTAAGCGTATTAGACAAGCCAGACTTCTCTATCACACGAGGCAACATCAAGCTGCGCTTCGCGAGCTACCTTGTTTTAAATCCAAACCAAGAAAACGAGACTCACCTACTCTCTGTACATCTGAAAGCGGGTTGCAGTGGCGCGTATCGTAATAACCGCGATTGTAAGATAGTGAAACAACAAGGACAGGCACTAGCTAAGTGGATAAAGGCGCGCGAGGACAACAAACAACATTATGTCGTGCTTGGCGACTTTAACCACAACTTGGGTTATCAAGGAGATTGGTTGTGGGACGTGATATCGGACAATACTAGTGCAAAGCTAGTGACTAAAGACACTAAAGCGGAATGTAAAGTGCGCTCTAATCGTAATCCGAATAAAACCCACCAATTCCGCTCGGTGATAGACCACATTATTGCGAGTGGTGATTTAAAGGCGTCGTCTGGTGTTCAAACCGTTTTCAAAACACAAGATGTACTCGACTATAAACTGAGTGACCATTGCCCGGTTTCTACGACACTCACTTTTTAGCGTTTAAGTACTCTTTTTAACGTTGAAGTACTTTCTTTATTGACGAACCACTCTTTTAGCGGTGAATGACCCAACCAACATTGCCGCTATAAAGAGCAGAACTTGTGTGTTGCCAGTAAAAAGGCTGGCAACCGCAGGACCAGGACACACACCCAGTAAGCCCCAACCAATACCAAACAGTGCTGCACCACCGACTAACTTTTTGTCTATCGTTTTAGAAGTAGGACAGACAACCTCATCACCAAACACAGATTCGCTTCTTGGCTTTATTAATAAAAGATAAGCAGGAACGAACACAACAAGTGCTCCGCCCATAACGAAGGCTAAGCTTGGGTCCCATGAACCGGTAATATCAAGAAAGCCGATCACTTTTGCCGGATCTGCCATACCAGAGACCACCATACCAATACCAAAGAGCACACCAGAAAATGCAACAACGGACATTTGCTTAATACTTTTCATTACGTGAGTTTTCATAACGACACTATCCCTCACGATACTAGCAAGACGGCTAACATGGCTGTGGCCATAAACGTACACGTCGCGACCACAGAACGGATTGAGAAACGCCCTATTCCACAAATGCCATGGCCACTAGTACAACCATTGCCGATACGCGTACCGACACCGACTAACAAGCCAGCAACGATAACTAAAACAACAGAGCCGCTGTACTGTTCTGGTACATGCCCGCCAAGAACATAAACAGCAAACACGCCACCTAATACCATCGCAATTAAAAAAACAATGCGCCAAACGCGATCTGCGTTCTCAACGGCACCGTTTAAGATCCCACTGATCCCAGCAGTCTTGCCAGTAAATAGCATCAGTGTTATCGCTGATACGCCAACTATTATGCCGCCCAACAGCGACATCCAAGGAACTTCAAACATAGCAACCGCCAAACTAATTACTTACAGAAAACTTGCTTAAAGGCCTCAACCAGCGGACCAACTCTTTCATCAGAAATTGAATAAAATACCTGCTGAGAAACTTTTCTAGCTTTAATAATGTCGTGCTTTCTCAATACGGTGAGATGTTGTGAAAAAGCAGATTGGCTTAATGATGAACCTTCAAAAAGTTCACCGACCCCTTTCTCGCCTTCAATCAGCTTACACATCACGATTAGGCGCTCTGGATGAGCCATAATTTTAAGCAGCTCACTCGCTTCGGTCGCACTTTGTAGCATACTGTCGCCCATTCTTATGCCTCTTCATTACTACATTACATTTTATTAGATATTACTAATTAATATTATTAAGTCAATGCTAATGTAGATTAAATAACATTAGACTTAGCTAATTTATTTAAGTAAGGTGTAGGCGTTTTCGATCATTCAGCAGGAGAAATCCATGAGCAAAATCGTGATTATTGGTGGGGTTGCTGGCGGTGCATCTGCAGCAGCTCGCGCTCGTCGTCTTAGTGAAGACGCAGAAATCATTATGTTTGAACGCGGCCCATTTGTGTCATTAGTCAACTGTATGATTGACGACATTAAAAATAATTTAGCACTGCTCCTAATATAATCTTAAAAACAAACAAAAATTCACTTGTTTTCGAGTGTATTATTGTTTGTTTTTTACTCGCTAAGTTGGAGTGTCTATATGACCAAAATTCTCATTGTCGGTGGTGTAGCTGGCGGAGCATCAGCAGCAGCCCGCGCTCGTCGTTTAAGTGAAGATGCAGAAATTATTATGTTCGAACGAGGTAATTTCGTGTCTTTTGCTAACTGTGGCCTTCCCTATCACATCGGTGGCGACATCAAAGATCGCAGTAAATTATTGCTACAAACACCAGAAAGCTTTTTAGCGCGTTTCAACGTTGATGTTCGTGTAATGAATGAAGTGGTATCGATAAACCGTCAAGACAAAACAGTGACAGTAAAAAATCTTCTTGATGGCTCAGAATACGAAGAAACATACGACTTCCTATTACTTAGCCCAGGTGCAGGCCCTATCGTTCCACCAATCCCTGGTCTGGATAATCCGTTGACTCATTCACTACGTAATATCCCTGACATGGATCGCATCATTAAAACGATCCAGATGAACAAGCCAGAGCAAGCCACGGTTGTAGGCGGCGGTTTCATTGGTTTAGAAGTAATGGAAGCCTTCCACCAACTGGGTATTAAAACCACTTTGCTTGAAATGGCAGAGCAAGTCATGACACCTGTTGACCGTGAAATGGCAGGTTTTGCTCACGCAGAAATCCGTGAAAAAGGGATCGACCTTAAATTGGGCGTTGCTCTTGAGTCTGTACAATTTATTCCAAATGAACATGTGGCTAGCGTGGATGCTGGTGAGAGTGAGAAACATCAACACTTAGAAGGTGAATTGGTTCTTACGCTTAATAACGGTGAAAAACTAACCACCGACATCCTGGTTATGGCTATTGGTGTTCGTCCAGAAACTAAATTAGCAAAAGAAGCGGGATTAGAAATTGGGACGCTTGGTGGTATCTACACTAATGAATACATGCAAACCAGCGATCCTTCAATTTACGCTGTTGGTGATGCAGTTGAAGAAAAAGATTTTGTCACTGGCGAGCAGACACTTGTTCCTTTAGCGGGTCCAGCCAACCGTCAAGGTCGTATGGCAGCCGACAACATGCTAGGTCGTAGCGAGACTTATCAAGGTACACAAGGTACGGCAATTTGTAAGATCTTTGACCTTGCTGTGGCTTCAACGGGTAAAAATGAAAAACAGCTAAAACGAGCAGGTATGGAATACGAAAAAGTCTATGTCCACACCGCAAGCCATGCAAGCTACTATCCTGGCGCTGAAGTCGTTTCATTCAAGATGTTGTTCGATCCAAAGGCTGGTAAGATCTTAGGCGCACAAGCGGTTGGTAAAGATGGCATTGATAAGCGAATTGACATAATGGCTGTTGCACAACGAGCTGGCATGACGGTCGAACAACTGCAACATCTGGAGTTGACTTACGCGCCTCCTTACGGAAGTGCAAAAGATGTGATCAACCAAGCTGCGTTTGTCGCAAACAACATCATCAAAGGTGACGCGACTGCGATTCATTATGATGAAATCGATAAATTGTCTGAAAACCAGGTCCTTCTTGATGTACGTAATCCAGGTGAACTTGAGTCGGTAGGATATCTTGAAGGTGCAATCAACATTCCTGTTGACCAATTACGTCATCGTATGAACGAGCTACCAAAAGACAAAGAGATTGTGATTTACTGTCAAGTTGGGTTACGTGGTAACGTTGCCTATCGTCAGTTAGTTAACAATGGTTACAAAGCTCGTAATCTAATAGGCGGTTATCGAACCTATCTTCATTCAAAAATGTAATTACTATTAACAAAATTGACAGCCAGCACTTTGATCGCTGGCTGTTGTATACCTTAATAGTCTGTCCACTGTGCTGTAAAATCGGCACTAGCAATTTTGTCAACTAATTGTAAGATTTGGGTACACCTCTCCACCTTCAATTTTCTTCAGAAAAAACAGATGACCAGGTTACTAAGAACCTATCCATAAAGGGATTTATTCCAAACAATGAGGCCACAAGCAAAATGCAGCATGGCATCGTAGTTTTCTATTTTCTTCTCCCAACGAACAAGTAATCTACGATAGCGGTTTAACCAGCTATGGGTTCGCTCCACAATCCAACGATGAGCCTTAAAATCATCAGATTGTTTTAACCTCGCAGCCTCTTATACTCGGATTGAACATGAGGGATGTAGTTCAAAGTAACCAGTTCACATGTAACCACTGGCCTGTATAACCTTTGTCTAGATACAGTGGCATTTGTAAAGGTGGTCAATAACACTCTAATGCTTCTAAAGTTTGAAGTACCAATTTGATATCGTGAACGTTGGCACCATCGCTGACTACGGTAAGTGGCAATCCATTCGCATCCGTCAACAAACTACGTTTTACTCCTTGTTTCGCTCTGTGTGTTGGGTTCTTTCCTGTTTTTTGAGCCAGCTAAGGGGGACAGCCCCATCCACTGATAGAGAACGCCAATCAACTCCACCGTAAACCAGACCGTTTTGCCAAAATCGCTCAAATACTCCCGCATCTCGCCACTCTTGAAAGCGGCGATGCGCAGAGCTAGAGGGACAAATGCATTCCACTGACAAGCAGTTCTGAGAACAAAAAATGCCGTTCATCGCATCGCGGTTATCGACTCGTCTTCGATGCGTACCTAGAGGATTGTTAGTCTTGTGGACGGGAAGTCTCGGCTCTATTTTTTCCCAGAGGGCATCGGAGATTAGGTATTGTGTTGAACTCATTTGCAGTGTTTTCAATAGGTGTTGATTTAACTCAAACAACACCTATTGAGATAGGTCCTAAGTCTTGAACAGTACTGAGCTAGCCACGACAAGCAATACCTCTTTTCTACGGAATATTCCGCTTAGATAGCACAGCTTTATGCTGTGCAGGTGCAAATAAAGATTCTTCTTAATACTTACCGTCCAGCTCAACTTGATAGTCACCGATGATCTCTTCAAGTTCGTTTTTATAGGTCGCTGTTCCTTCAACTATCTTATCTTGGTAGTTCGAAATATCGTGCTCAAGCAAGTCAAGAAACTCTGTTAGCACAATATCACTGTCATTTGAGTACTGTTACTCCTTTTAGCTTTATGCTTCATATAAGCCCCCGTATATATGCTTTAGTAATAACCACACTTACCATTTTTACATTGCCATGCATCTATGGCTGAGTCATCTATATAGTACGTAACTGAACCACGTTTACACCGTCTTATTCTACTTTCCCCAGTTAGTTATTTTCTTTTTCACTTTACCCACATCAACACCGAGCGTTCTAACCATAACAAAGGAGCTGATCGCTAGGTTGGGAATTTTTTTAACTGACTTAAGCAACGCGCCCTTTTGCTGACAAGTAGTTAAAAAAGCGCGATTGATTAGCTAAGATACTATTTCAGTTGAAAAGGATTCAGTTAATCGGAAAAGCACTTTCGACGTTAATTTTTTAGTGTTAGTGAAAATCAAAATCCTAATTATCCCTTGTATGTCTATAAGATAAACATTTTAAAAATTACTATTTATCCTCTTCCATATAGGTAAATTTGTAAGACTTTCCAGAGTCAATTCTCTTAGAATTAAAACCAAGCGATTGGAATATATTTTTAATTTTCCTTGTAATTTTAGCTTGTCCTATATTTTCATCTTTACGTTCAGTAATTTTGAGTTTATTTGGAAGAATATGATTGATGATGCTTCTATGGTTATATAGTTCCTTATCTATACCTATAAATGAACCATGAAAATTTTTACCTTTATACTCTTCTCTGCTAGAGATAACAATAAAGTCTTGAACTAAATCAACCTTAAGTATACTTCGAAGGAGTAAAGCTGCTTCGAGTTTAGTTTTCTCAATTGCTGAGGATAGCTGACTAATAGTTCTCCCTGTCATGATAATTTCTAACACATCTTTATCAAAGTGCGGATTTTTTTTCTTACCATAAATACCACTTGGTAAATTATCAAATGAATCTTCAACAATATTGAACTTCAACTTAGCTAAGGTTAATTTAAGAGCATCATAAAAATTATCAATCAGAACTTTTTTTCTAAATTCGATACTGGACTCTATCCAATCCTCAGGAGAATTATTATATTTATTATGGTCTAACGTGATCGGTGTAGATAGACCAAAAATGCCAAATCGGATCTTCTTTGCTTTCCGTAATCGTCTGGAAGATTGTATTATTTCTTTGGGTGTCAAAACTTTATCACACAAACAATAAACGGTATCCGTGTAATTCGATTCAATACTGAAGCCTTCTTTTAAAACTGGACTGCATATAACAGTATGATACTTAAATATTTCCGTATTTGGGCTACGGATAAATTCTTCGACAGCCTCTTCATGGTGTTCTTTCAAGAATTTGCTTGCAACAATTACAAGTATTTGGTTATCCAAGGCACTTATATAATCTACATTGCCATCATCACTAATAAATCCCGATTCTTTCAAGATAACATCAACTTTATCTTTTGAAGATGAGAATACAAAACAGTTCTCATTCACATTTTGGATTTTATCAATGATAGTTTGTTTTTCATGGCTTCCATTTAAAAGAGATACCTCTATAGACCCAAAATCATGTTCTAGACAAGAATTATATGCGTTCGCGAGCAATACGTTCCTTTCAAAATTTAACAAGCTCTTGATGACATTTTTTGTTATTTTGTTAGTAATATCCGCGTCCATTAACAACAGTTTCGTGTTAGGGTCATTTAATGAATATTGAAGTAATTCTCTAACTATAGATTTTTCACGGTCGTCTATATAGCTATTACTTTTTGAATATAATGCCTCAAAAACTTTTTCCACCTCATCAATAATAATTATATCTGATGATATCACAGAATCTATAATATGCGGTTTACTTAATGATTTTAATGTCGTAGCAATATGTTTACTTTCTTCAATTTCATAGAGAACTGCTTCTGATGTTATAATATGGCAAGGCTCTAATTCTACCATTAACTGACTGACTTTTTCTTGTAGCCTATGCTCATAAGACTGAATTACCGACTTCAAATTTGAAATTATCGATGTTTTTTTTCCTATGCGATGAGCATGAATAACAACGTCTAGAGCCAAATCAGTTTTACCACTACCTGTACCTGATTTTAATAGAGTAATATCAGGTATAAACTTCCACAAATCCCCTCGCCCCATACCTCGCAAACGTTTTAAATATCGGATATTCAAATCACTATTGCCATTAATTGCACCTTCAAAATAAATAAAAGAACCAGGATCAGTCACTTCTTTTGAAAAAACCAATGACTCATCAACTATATGATGAACAAAATTTTCGGCTGACTTTCTTTTAATCTCTACAACTGAGGTTAAATCTAGATCTAATGAAAATGCAATTGCACTACCTATATCTTCTTGACTAAATTGATCTTTTACAGATTTTCTAGCTTTCAACATAGCCATTGATGTGCAAAAGTTCGATGCATTATGCCTTATCAAAAATTTATATACAGATAAATAGTAATTAAAAGTTATGTCTTCAATAAGTGGGTTACTTAAAAACTCAAATATTACGTTTCCATCAAGATCATGAAAGAGCATGCTTTTTATATTGGATATATTTAATCCTTTATAAATAAAAAAATCATTAAACATTGAAAACGAGAATTTTTCATCAGAGATATAAATCGCTTTCAACCAATTTTTAACTATAAGACCTCGTTTATGATATTCTAAAACTCTTTGTATATCATTAACATGTTTAATATGTATGACTCTTCGATTATCGTACATAGCCCATTCTGGAAGCATATCTGATAATACAATGATGCACTCATTACATTTTTTATTTCCATGTAATGAGAAATACTCTTTACTGTTTGCCATTAAATTATAATCATATGAAAATTGATGTATTTACTATCAATCAAAGCGAGATACCTTATCGTGAATGACACTGTTCCGTACCTTCACCCAACTGTCCTATTAAAATAAAAATGCTTTGTAAATCTAACATATTACATGAATTCCCGCACTGATTGTCATAGTAACAAGTCTCTAATGAATGACGACTTGTGCCCCCTTAACCTTATAGTTGTACAGCAACTCCATGTTTATTGGCGCAGCTACGCTGCGAGAAACGATAGGTAGGCACTGTGTCGTATCCGTGCCCAATTGTGTTTCCTCATTTCTCCCGCTTCCTTTACGCTATGCACTTTTTACGTGAATATATAAATTTGACGATAAGTGCATAGCTTACGTCATCCCACCATTTGGTATTGCACAGCTTCGCTTTGCTGACTGACGCAGCTGCGCTGCGAGAAACGATAGGTAAGCCCTGTGTCGTGTCCGTGCCCAACTGTGTTTCCTCATTTCTCCCGCTTACTTTACGCTATGCACTTTTTACGTGAATATATAAATTTGACGATAAGTGCATAGCTTACGTCATCCCACCATTTGATATTGCACAGCTTCGCTGTGCTGACTTGACGCAGCTACGCTGCGAGAATCGATAGGTAGGATCTGTGTCGTATCCGTGCTCAACTGTTTTATGACCAGAAGTTACAATTTCAAGTAACTGATAGAAGTGCCTTAGCGTATATACTCACTTCTCTAATCCCAATAACCAATGTAATATGAAGTAGTCAATCAATCTTAAGGCCATGATAGTTTGAAGTTTTACGTTGTCTCCGACCTGCATCTCGACATTCACGGAATACGCCGTGATTATTGGCATGACTTCGATAAAGAAGCTACTTTGATCGTTGCAGGTGACACGTCGAACGGTCTCTCAGGCATAGCATACGTAAAGAATGTACTTTGCCACCACTTTAAGACAGTCATCATCATTGCTGGAAACCATGAATGGTATAGCAATAAGAGTAAATCCTACTGTAAAAAAAGCACACTCCTTGGCGACGAATCCATTACCAAATCTGGCGTTATCAAAGATTATACGAGTTCAGTACTAGTAAAGCTTAAGGCTCATAGCGATACTACTAAAAACCTGTTCTTTTTGAATAATGAATCGATTGAGTTGGAAGGATTCACTATCTTTGGTGGAACGCTCTGGTTTCCTATCCATACATACTCTGCCGAGCTTGTAGAAGCATATTCTGAGTTGATGAACGACATTAAGTTTATTGACAGCTCAATGATTGAAGAGCAGTACAAATCGTTCGTTAAGAACCTACCAGAAAAAGTTGATCTTGTTGTTTCACATCATCTTCCTTCTAAAGAAGCCTTCGCCTCAGAAGTAAATGCCAACAGTGTCTATACTCCCTATTACCAAGCAGGGCTAAGTAATGATTTGATTTCACGAGCGAGGTTTTGGGTGGCTGGGCATCAACATGATGCTGTAGAGAAAGTCATCGCTGACGGTAATACCACCTTAATTTGTAACCCCAAAGGATCTGTCCGCTTGAGCAGTGGATTACTTTCTAAGAAAGCTTATACCCTCTAACTGCTAAATAACAACATACTCTCCATATGCAAGTCCTGGTTGGTTTCCTCTTCTACACCTTTCCATGAATTTCGCATTGATTATCTGAAATAGGGCTGAAAGTAAATGAGGTACACCAGTAACCACTCTGTTGTTTTTCTACACAAGTTTGTAGTTCACGGCTTTATGAAAGTGAGGCTCCTCATTGTTCATATCGAGTTTTTCCGAGCAGTAAGGACAAAAGCGAATATTAAACGCCGTTTGCCATAAAAGTTCTCCCACATTATTGATTTCCGTGCTTAGCTCCAAGTCTCTTTCTTTTGCAGTTTCTGAAATGAATAGAAACCATTGTCGATCTGATGTGTAATGATCAGTGAAATAGATAACAACCTCTTCTGGCATACGTTCACATTGATGCTGTTTATTCATGCATTCACCTTCGGCTTTTATGAGTTTATCTGTCTAAAAGAATACGAAGTTTTCTGATGTTTCAGTCGCTACGTTTCTTCTCGATTTATACCTGTTACAACCATATAGCCCAGGAACACGAGACTCCTTTTGGTTCGGGCTTTGCTGATATAAATTGTTGGTAACGGACTTTTCTTTAGTTCCAGAATACCTAAAGCGCTCGAGTTGATCTTCAACTGTTAATGAATTAGCTTTAAAAATTGCTTCTTCATCTGAAATACATAAAATATTATTATCGACATTCTTATCAGAAACAATTTCAACACTTCTTTTATTGATGTAATGATACTTTCTTTTTTTCTGAGTTTTCAGTTCAACACTCATAACTATATCCATTAAAAATAAAACCAACAACTTTAATTAACCATAATTAACCCCCTCTGTAAAGAATATTTTAAAACTTTATATTTCCCTTAATTTAATAATTAAAAATTTAATTATTAAATTACAAAAAATATAACCACCTGTAGTTATGACTATATAGCTCTATCAACTTAATGTTGTGTTAATATTAAACATAACATAGAATGATGTAGCTAAAGCCAATAACTTTAATCATTTTTAATGTAAGGAGTTCCATCTTGAAAATGATTTTCGAAATGCAGTATCGGCGTACAGAAAAGTTTATCTATAAACGTGAGGAGATCTGCTCAATCTTTAGAAGTGATGATATTGAGCAGATCATTGCAAAATATGACTACATTGTCAGTATTGATTTAGAGCGATTTGTTTACTTGCGTTCGACATTGCCGCCTGATTTCTTTGACAAACTAGCCTTGTCACTGCGAGAAGGCGAACTGTGTTACATCTCTTTCGAAGATGCCCTATCACGTTGGAGTGTTATCTCCCAAATTCCAATGGTTTTAATTCTCGGCACGACTGGGAAGTCGGGGTTTTATAAGACTAGATTTGGCAGCATTGAGTTTGTGCATGTTCCTCATAGCCATGAAGTAATAATGGCTAACACAACTGAACCTTATGACACTATTCGTCTTGCAAAGAAACTTTTCGCTTTTGAGGATTTAAAAAGGATTGATAGAAACATGCACCTTATCGATTACGAAGAGCTATACGCTGAAGATTAAATTGATAAAACAGGCTTCATACATTCGATTCAAAAACATTTGACAACTACTAATTAAGGCATTAGCTTTGTAATTGTGTAATTTAAGCCCCAATTTTACGCATTTAAATTAATCTATAATAAATTAAACATTAAATCTTTTTTGGGGAGGTTTGATTTATTAAGGATTAATTTATGAGTTTTGCTATATCTAAGAATCAAAAAGCACTGTCATCACAGCCTAACTATGTTGAGGCCAGTTCTCTTGTTACCTTAAATTTCAGTGTATTAAAACACCATCCTCGAACAGTTCATTTTCAAGACCCCATTGATTTATTTGTTGTATTCGCTCAAGCCCATACACTTGTATGTTTATCACATCAGTACTCAGAAGATAAAAGTCTTTTATCTGGGCGTTTATCAAATCGCTTTCTTCATCAAGTTGAGAGTTTTGATGACATTCTAGATGTCGTGTTTACGATGAACAAATCGAACTTCATGAAAACACATTGCGAAGATAATCAGTTAAAGATTTATCTCAATGATGATTTATCTGATTCTGAAAGAATCATTTCAAATTGTTTTTCATTACAAGAGTGGCTTTGTCGATTAAGTCAACGTTCATCATTATAATTATGCACTTCCTCTACCCCATCGATTTTGCCAGTGCATCCGCACTGGCTTTTTTTTAATCACTCAGTATAAATCTTAAACGTTGTGACCTTAACCTCAACTTCACGATTTTTCACTTCCCTACCTATAAAATCCCCCCCATCACGACATGCGAATCAATATGGTCATTACACCCCTTAAAGACCGCGTAGTATTTCACCAAAACACGCTTAATACGTTATAATATGCAACTATTCTTTTAGTACAAACTAGGTTAGGAAAGTTGACAACTCAAGCAGACAAACTTCGCCATATGGTTCATACGATACTAGAAAGCGATGCTCTTCACTCCCACCAAGTCAATGCAGCAACAAAAACATTTAATGCTTTTATTGGCGACGTTCGAGCAGTAGTAACGGCGGCTGAAATGCAAGCAGGTAAATCAGGAATAGCTCTAGCCCTATGCTGCTTACAAAGACTCAGTTTAAGTGATACCGATATCTGTGATCGCAAGCAGCTTAAAGATACGCTTTACTTAGTCACCATGCCCGATACCGCACTAAAAGAACAAGCCGAAGCTGATCTGAGATTGGCGAAGAATGTAGTCGTCAGTAACTTTGTTAATTTTGAAAAAGCGTTAGAGAATGACTTTAAAGGTAATCCGCCTAAGCTGCTCATCATTGATGAATGTCACTACGGTTCAAACGTATCCGCTGTCAGATACAGCAAGATCTTTGATTACCTTGAACAAGAGAACGATAGCTGTAAAGTTGTATTCATTTCAGCAACTCCTTTCGGCGCTCTTTATGGAGCCGAAACTGAATATCAAGAGGCGATTGAAATTCAGGAAGAAGCCGAATGTGATGACGATCAAGCTCTTATTCTTGAGGCTCAAGAAGCCGCTCAAAACGCACTTAAAGACTCTATTTTGAGGCGTGATTTCAACACTCGATTAGTGTTCCACAAAACCAGCGATGAATATTATGGTGTCCGTGAAATGCTGAAAAGTGGCAAAGTTAAAGGTCTCGAGCAAGACACTAAAAATTTCCTAGTTGACTCACCAGAACGTAACGAGTTTATCCAGCAATTCAAATCTCACGAAGGTATGGGGTGGTCTCTAGTCCGAGTTCCCGCTGGATTCGCAATGGATGCAAAAAAGTTTTTGATCAGCCAAGGCATCGACGAAAGTTCTGTCTATATTTTGGGAAACTCTCTTTCAGGCGTCCCTGAAGATGAGCATTGCAGTATAGAACGTTTTAAACGTGAGTTTGATGATGCTCTTATCTTTGAGGATAAGCTAATTGCAATCACGGTTGCTGGAGCAAGAGCTGGCATCAACTTTGGTGCAATGATGAAAAACAATTTAATCTCGACTTGGGATAGCACTGTTGCTAGCGTTGCAGCAGTCGTACAAGCCAACATAGGTCGTGCCTGTGGTTACCACGGTAATAATTCATCACTACACTTTACGAACCTAAATGCAACAGAAGCCTATGCATCTATTTTGGATCACTTAGAGAAAACTTGTTCTGAGGAAGCTGCATCTGACTTTGATGGACTAAAAGAGTTCTTTGAAGATGTGTGTCAAGAGTATCAAGTCAATGGGTTAGATGTTGGTTTAACGATCAAATACAAGCGTAGACGACCTATCGGTGATGTTGAAACCTATCGAACAGACAGTTATATCGCTGTACCAGCCAAACTATTGGATGACGAAGCGGACTTTACGCAATACACCAGAGACAAACACCTTCTTCAAGCTATTGACATAATTCGCAATGAGTTTACAGCCAAAGGAGCGCCAAGTGTCAAAGGCAATAGAGCGATGCGTGGTAAAAAGAAGAACTGGATAAAAGCTCAATGGGTAAATGGTGATAGCTACAATAATCCTGAAAAAGCTCATGCAGACGGTACTCAGGAAGAGAAAGCAAAGCTCTACACGACAATGCTCGACAACGGTGAGTATCTTGAGTTTAACCGTGTTGTCGCTCCTGGTTCAGGCGAACTATCAGAAAACAAGCTAGTTACAGCGACCATATTCAGCATATACAACATTTCTCGTCGCCAGGTTGATAAAAAAATCATGACCTTAGAAGAGGTTTATGACATGTGCGATTATTTCGATATCGAGCGAGACGACACTATGTTTGTACTCTACAAGCGTGGTGAATACGATATCGAGCGTTCTATCGCAAAGAAACAGCATAATGAATTGCCTGAAAAATCTGGAGATCTAAGCGATGAATCTCATTTTTCAGATAAAACCTAACCTGTACACAACTAATCTTAGTGGGGGCTTGTTAGCTCCCATTTTCGGTACTAACCATGAATAATTCTGATAAGCACCGCAAACTTACTGAGCATACAATCTCAAATAATACGTATCTACACCAGCGAGAAGCGGCACAACAAGCATTCAACCAGTTTAAAGCAGGATCTAGAGCAGTCGTCATTGCTGCGGAAATGCAATCTGGTAAATCAGGGGTTGCACTTGCCCTATCTTGCTTGCAAAGACTTTCGCTTTCAGATGAAGTGATAATCGACAGGAAATGTCTGAAAGACACGTTATATTTAGTAACCATGGCGGACCTTGCGCTTCAAGAGCAGGCCAAACAAGACCTGTCTGCTAGCAAAAACGTGGTCGTCAGTAATTTTACAAATTTTGAATCCGCACTAAAGACACACTTCAAGTTTCAAGCTCCTAAACTGATCATTATTGATGAGTGCCACTATGGTTCAAGCAGTGATAGCGTGCGATACGACAAGGTTTTCAATTACCTTGAGCATGACAACCGCCACTGCAATGTTGCCTTTGTCTCCGCAACTCCGTTTAGTGCGCTATATGCGGCTGGTGCAGACTCGATACTCCGCCACAACTTTAATACTTCATTAGTCTTTCACAAAACAAGTGACGAGTACCATGGTATTAGGCAAATGCATCGAAGCAACCAGATCATTAAGCTTGATGAAAACTCGCGAGACTTTTGTGAAAGCTCTTTACTGAGAAATCGTTTTATTCGGCAAATCAAAGAACATGAAGGCTCTGGTTGGTCATTAATTCGAGTACCTAGCAGTCAGGCAAAAATTGCAAGAGATGTTTTGCTCTCTAATGGTATTGAGCCACATCAAATACATATTATTGGTCAAAAACTAGTAGGTCTCGAAGATCATGAACTCTGCTCTATTGATGACTTTAAGCGTGAATACGAAACTGCTGCATTATTTGATGATAAGCTGATAGCAATCACTGTCGCGGGATTTAGGGCTGGCGTTAACTTCGGTCAAGAGATGAAAGAAACACTTATCAACTCTTGGGATAGCACGATTGCTAATATTGCAGCGGTTGTACAAGCTAATATTGGTCGTGCTTGTGGCTACCACAAGAATACAACAGCAAAGCACTACACTAACCTAGATGCTGTCAGAGCCTATGGTGAGCTACTTGATCACTTAGAGTCAAACCACAATGGCCACGAGTTTGATGGGCTGCATCAGCTATTCGAACAAATTTGCTCTCGCTATGACGTCAAGGGCTTTGATCGTGGCACCACAATAGCCCCCACATGCGAAACTAAAGTAAAAAAGAAGGTTATCGATACCAAGTCTTATTTAACAAAACGTTATTTGGTCGTTCCAGGAAAACTAAAAGAGCCTGACTTCGATTTTTCTGTGTATACAACTGATCAAGAACTCTTAGACGCCATCAAATTAATCCGTAAAGAGCTAATCGGTGAAGATGGGCCTTACAGAAAGAAAAACCGCGCTTTGCGTGGCGAACACCAGAACTGGATAAAGGCGCAGTGGGTAAACGGTGCCACTTATGACGATGGCACTCAAAGCTGTGCAAAATCGAGAACATTAAACTTTATTTCTCGGTTAAATTCTGGTGAGAAAGTGGCATTTAACCAGATAGTAAACCCTGGTGGAGGCGAAAAAACTGAAGATAAGCGAGTTATGGCGAGTATATTTAGTACTTATAACCTTTCTGGTCAGATGGACGCTTTCAAGCGTTCTTTAGATTCGGATGATCTGGAAGAAATTTGTGGGCTACTAGGTGCAGAACATGATAACAACACCCTGATCGTACTTTACCAAAGAGGAGCATTATCAGAGGTTTTTGATGATAACCAACCTATTAACCACGAAGTCCAAACCTCCCGCATACGACATAACAGTGTCTTCTAGGTACAACAAAGCCGCGATGTTCGCGGCTTTGTTTTAAATACACTAGTTGAAGTATTGCCTAACAGTGACAATCGTGCTGCTTAGCTTTCGCTATCATTGTTTTCTGCTCTTCGATGGTTTCTTTAACCACCTTATCAAAAAACTTACGTTTCTCACCTGAAGAAGCGTTACGCACAAACTCAGAGAAAGGGGTTGATTTTACCTTTTCACGCTTTGTAGTGAACATCCTACCCTCCATTACTTATTTAAGCCAACGATGGCTTCTAAGGACTCGCGATTGTACTTTTTACGCAGAAGTGCGTCAATATCACTTACATTAAAATGAGGCCTTTCGTTCCTTCCGTCAATGTTTTTCTCAATGAAAATGATATCAACTTGATCTTGGAAAAGCTTTTTCAACTCACTGACTACTCTTTGTGACTCCATAAACTGGTTCACAAATACTTCTTCAGGAACCCTTCTTCCCTCGACGATCTCTCTTGCTTTAACTAAACACCAAGCCTGCTCTGGCTCTTGATAAACAAAGATTATAAGAACATAGCGATTACGTTTTAAAGAACGCTGGATGTTATCTTTGGCTTTTTCAAGACTAGAGAGCGTAGAGTCTAATATAAAACTCACATCCCTTTTTAATGCTCTATCATGAATAGCTTCTACTAAAAGAGTAGCAGGCCTTTGAAATAAGGGAGAATTTATTCCGTCGTAATCCTCAAACACCTTGCGTAACTCATCATTTTCTATATGAACAAGATCTACGCCAGACTCCTTCTTGAAGGTCTTAATCATGTTGCGAGCCGTTTCGGTCTTACCTGCACCAGGAGAACCAGCCATGAAAACCGACACAGCAGACTCCTCCTGAGGTAAGTGATCGACCATTTCTTTTGCTAGCTTCTTTTTGAGCTTCTTGGCTTCTTTAATCGCTTTTTCTGTGATCTGCTCTTCTTGAAATGACATTACTGAGCGTTCCTAACGTTTAATACAGGCGTCAAGCACTCCTGTAATGACAGACCACCGTGATTATAGTGATCACCCGACACATAGCCTGAGATGCCAGGAGCCATCGCGATAGAAACACTCGGATTCCAGAACCAAGGTACGACTAAACCATCGTATTGAGCATTACTCTTCAATATCGCACAGCGACGTTGGCGGTTTGTTCCTAATGACTTGTGAATTTCACCTTTTGGCAAGCCATCTGGCACCCATAGCCAGCCATGGTCAGTTACGATTTTGATTCGCTTCCACCCTGCGTCCAATAGACCTCGGATTCGTGCCACCACATCATCCAGCACCTGCTCGATGTACTGTGGCATCTTTAACTGTTGCTTGTGACCTAAGTTATCTAGGTCTCCTGTTTGCACCCAGGCATAACCATTCGGTTCTCCTGTTTCAAGGCCATCTAAGTATTGCCAGCCTCGCTCAGCAAGTAACTTCTTAAGGTAGTGACTACTAAAAGACGCTTGTGTACTCGCTAACGCAGGAATGAAGTCATCGTTGTCCTCTAAACCCGTGAGCAAATCAGCCAGCGGTGTCACTGCGGCTTTGGCTGTAGCTGTTAATGACGGTAGCGCAGACCATTGAGAAGCCAGATCGGTATTTACACCAATGGCTGAAAGTTTGTTCTCCAGTTGCTTAGCAGTATCGAAACGTAGCCCATCAACAAAGAAAATCACTTGGCTACCAACAGAGTAGTTTGCTGATGTTTCTTTTAACTGTTGATCGCCAGGATAACCATTCAATCGGACTTGATTTTGGAAGTTAAGCGCCACCCTTTCCAACCACGGTGTATAAATGACAGCCAGCACATCTGCAACCAACTTCTGATGGTGAATATCTTTTGTTTTTGCCATCGCATTCAGCACAGCCGCATCAGCCTGCCAGAAGCGGCTGGTATATAACTCCGCCATGCCCGTAGGAGAACCCGAAGTGAATGGAATATCTGTATGCTCAAGAACAATCATAACTTGTTCTAAAATGTCTAACCAAGGTGAAAAGCCTAGTTGAGACCAGATCCAATCTTGGCGAGATTGTTGGTTACTCCACAATGTGGTAAACGTCTGCTTCAGGTTATCACGATTACTGCCCGCTATTTGCTTAAATGCGTCTTCAATAACGGACTCATCACGCAAATTTTCGGATAGATAATTTTGTGCTTCAAAAGCAAGTCCCGATGGTACTACTGTTTTTAAACGGTACACCAGTGCAGGGAGGTTGCTTGCTGTCTCTTCAAATCGCTCCCATACGCCTTGCCACTCACCTTGAGCATCACAGAGCAGCTCCAAAGCAAGTGCCATATTCGCTTCGCTCGGTTCAAAACCGTATCTTGATATACAGGACTGGCTGAAAATATCCCACTTACTGCCTTGCCATTGCTCAGCTTTTTCGGTTGGGTTGTTTAACCATCCCAAAATGTCTTTGATAGGATCATCTAGAACGATAGAGTAGAAATCTTCCGCTTCTAACTTTTTACCCATCAACTTCGTTGCTGGGGTTTCTAGTAGATCGGGCAAAACCTTCAGTATTGCTTCTTGGGTTTTAGTGTCTTTTGCAAGGTCGAGTTCTAGACCTACTTTAGGGTTAGTTAGAAACGAGCCAACAGACCAATCACGTCCAGCCGTGTTATACGCCCACCAGCAACCACGGTATTGAAGCTCAGCCAACGGCTGTAAATACTCAGGGCATTGCTCAATAGCTCGCAAATCTTTTCGCCCAACGCCAGGAAGATAAATGATTGGCGTTTTATCTTCTGGTAGTTTGCACTCTTCTAGTTTTGCGGCAATCGCACACTTAACCCAAATCGCGGGGCCTGTACGCTCTTCTGGTTTGTATTCACCGAGTTCAATTAGTTCAGGCAACTGCTGTTTGATGTATGACATTGCGGATTGCCATTGGCAATCAATGTCTGTCCACAAAATGGCAGCAGGTGCTACTTGAACAGACTTATTAAAAGTTGCTGAGTTTCGTAACTGCTCGATTAAATAATTAACAACTAACATCAAGGTTCCAACGTTGTTTGCAAAGGTCTACTAATTCTTGTTGGCGGCGTTCTAGTACTTCAGGCGTCCATGTTGGTTCATTTAGAACCTGCGTCGTCAACACATAGGACGAGATTCCGCTTTTACCACCGAAATATGCGGTTTTCTTGCGCTCAAAATCAAAATTTGAAGCTTGAGAGTTCCTCCTTTGTGTCAAAGGAACAAGGTTAGCCAAGCGATGTGTCCACTTATCTCTCTCTTCGACATCAGGCCAGTTGTTATCCCAATCACTCCCGATTTCTACTCTTTGCGGTAGTACATGCTCTATAGTGAGTACAGAATGCTCGTACTTAGCAGCCCCATCGGTAAGGAAAGAATCGATTCTAAGAATAAGGTAATTACGTCTTCGAGCCGTTAGGTGATAAACGTTTCCGTTAATAACGTCAACGAACTCTTGTGCTTCAGCTTGTGTTAGATTTACAGACTCTACATCTGACGAGCCAGACCTCTCGATGCAATCAAGCACATCGGCATAACGCTCAATACGTTGGTTAATGTTAGCCGCGCATATATGTAGCTTTGCCGCTAAACGCTCCAGACGAATGATGAAATCCAACACTGCATTACTATCTGTTCCAAATTTAGCAAGGTAGCTTATAGCTACAGGCAACCAGTCTGAGTTATCAATCTTGTTCAACCAATAAAGTACCTGGTTAATTTCTCCAGCATTATCTGTAGATTGATAAGCGCAATCACGCGCTATTAGGTACGCATCAGCGTAAGGCATTATGATGTCGTTTATTAGCGTTTCAGGCTCTGGTGTTTTTATTAAAACGTGTTCTTTAAACTCTTCAAGTAACGCACGTTTTGCCTTGGTTTTCGCATAAATCATTCGAATATAGGTGAGAAGATCATTTAGACCATCTCGACCAGTTTCTACTTCGATCGCTTCCCACGTATCATTAAATTCATCTCGTTTTTGTTCCGCAATCTTGCCTATAGCATCCGCTTTAATGAGATCTGATGGTAGAAGATCTAAACCACGGTTATTCAAGACAGAAAAAACACGAAATGCGGACTGTTGGCTTGGCGATGTCACTGCGACCAAAAAGCAACGCGTCATTAAAAACACGCCAAAATTGATTAGGGACTGTTCGTTAACAAGCGACTTGCGTAACTTAGCCTGAAGTAGCAAAGCATTTTTGCGAATGTTTACCTGAGATTCATTCGCCAACGTAGCGTCATCAATATTAGCAAGCTCATCAAACTTCAGTGTTTGGACTGTATTGGCAAAAAACTCTCGATCACGCTGCCGAAGTGCCAAACGAGGTTTTGCTGGAACACCCTGAAATTTCTTTCCTGGCTCCTGAATGTAGGTAAAGCATTCGTTCCGTGCTTCATCATCTTCCATCAACGAAGTCAATGCGGCGATCAATATGGTTAATGTTGTAAGCCGCTGTTGACCATCAATAACTTGCGAATGAGGTTTATTTTCCTCTTTCACCAAAACAATACTACCAAGGAAATAACTTTCCTCGGCTTCATGCTGATAAAAATCGTACAGGTCGTCGAATAGCTCTCCTGCTTGTTCTGTCGTCCAAGCATAAGGGCGCTGATACGGAGGGATTTCATAATCGAAATCTGAACTGAAAATTTTAGAAAGGGCATACTCTGCCCCAGTAATGTTTTTAGACACCTGAAGACTCCTTAGCTTCCCTAGCCGCTTTCTTTTCAGCGAGCGTCAGATGATGATCGTTAATACGACTACCCTCTTTCTCACCGTAGACTGGGCCAAGGTCAAACCATGGAGCGGAAGCGACATCTGTTCCACGGTCTTTTTTCCAATGGATGTTTGGCTTACCACGCAGTACACCCGCGCCTTTTTTGCCCACGTCTTTCGCTAGCATAAATGGGCGGATGTTCAAACGAACCCCGTCATTCAAGTCTGGGTTCCAACCAATAGGTTGCTCTTCTAACGGTTTCCAACGCACGAAGATGTCCAAACCTTTTTCACCTGCAAGAATTGCCTCTAACTGTGTTTTGAGGTTTTCAGCCGCAGTTAAGCGAATATCTGCACCATCTTTGCCATCAGCTAAATCACGTTTCTGGGTACTGATCCAGTCATCTAGATAAGTGTAGATCAGGCGTTCAAGCCCTTTGTAATCAAGCTTGTGGTAGTTAACAAGAGCTGAGAAGCCATCTTTCAATCCATCCCAAATTTGCCAAATAAATGGGCGGTGTTGAAACAACTTACAGTGTTGGTCAAAGAACTTATCACGCAACCAGCTTTCTAGATCTTTCGCTTTTACTGCTTTAAGCAGATTTTGTTCGACTGAACTTGTCCACTCGTCGCCGTAGGCTTTGTATAAAATTGCTTCTAAACGCTTAGCTGCGGTTTTCTCACCGCGTACTGCTGGAATACAAACAATACCGTCATCATCAATCAAGCCAGCAAAATCTGCGTTCTTCTTCATCACCTCGCGCATTTCTGGCGCAAGTTCCATTTCAGGATCAAGTTCGGCAGGCCATTGGTAACCCAGCAAACGAGCAACTGATACCTGGAGGACGGTTTCATCTTGGCGTAGAGTACCTACAGCAGTCGTTTTAGATTCGTCATCCCAAATGACTGATGCACAAGGATGACCATGGAAAAGCCACTGTATCGGGTCATCCGAATAAAGTTTTGGGAAACCATTGGGAAGTAATGCCTTACCTAACTTCAGCCACTTATCATGTTCGACAGTTATTTTACCTAATGTTGCGTTGGTAACTTTAAGGGCTTGATCTACTTCCCTAACCGATTTACTAAATTCTGGTGAAGAACAATAAGCCCAAAGAGCATACAGGTCATCTTCTGTATTTGGTTTAATTAAACCAGCATTTTGGTCATAAGGCATACCTGAATACAAACTAACAGGCAAATCTCCCATCAGGCTGACCATTACACCTTTTTGTCCCCAATACTGTGAACCCGCTTTCCATATAGCACTAGTGTACCCCTCCAACTCTTTTTTAGCTTCCATCATCTGGAATAACTGGCCTTCCCCACCTTCCCAACGAACTGTAAATTCACACCCACCAAAATGAGAGGTCTGTTTAACTGTTGATTGGCAAGGCTCCCACCCATTAGATAAAGTCGGTAATTCCCAAAATTGGTAAATAAACCTTGGTCTATCAAACGACTGCAACCCTGTAGCGGTATCCGAGTATTTATTAATTAACTCATGCCCTGCACTTGGAATAAGAGCTACCCTCATATCAGGATTGTGAGTTTGTTCGAGTTGGTTCGAGATATACAATTGACTTACTTTCAGTTGAACTGCCTTTCTCAGGGGGGTTACAACCTCCGAGACTTCAACACCTTTTACATTACTACTTTCATTTGGCGCTGTTGCATCAATATCTAGAAGGATTGCCTTTACCACTTCTCCACTAATTGTCTCAAAAGCCCCACTTCCGAGCCGCGCTAGTAATCTCCAGCTGTACTGCCCTAATAACTTTTTCCGTAAGCCAGTATAGCTAGTGAGGAAAAGCCAATTCTGTGGCAATACAACACTGCTCTTTCCTTGAGTCGAGCACATAGTTAGGCATCTTTCCAAAAAAACGGTAGCTAGTTCACTTTTAGAAGCATTGTAGTATTTATCACAAAATTCTCTTAAAACTATGTCTTGCTTTCCTCTAGCTAAATACGGGACATTCGTCATAACCCAATGATATTGTTCAGCTAGTAACCCAGCCGCTTTAGCTAAACCTTGTGCAGTCGCATTAGCCTCAGTACTGACGATAGACTTATTAACTAGCGAACTTTGCAACAGTTCCCAAGGTGGTGTTCTTTGACTCTCGAGAGCAGCGACAGGATCAATTAGGCTTCCCAAAGTAGGAGCATCTCTAAAAGTTTCCTGCATCCATGTAATCGCATCTGTAAGCGCTTCATCACCTTTTGCTAAGTCTTTCCACTCTTTTTGTACTTCAGCAATCGACATACCAGAACATGCTAATTGAAGTTCAGGCAATGCTCGGTAACCACCTGCTTTTGGATAACGCCATGCTTCTAAAGCCAACGCAAAAGCCGCCAGTTCGACACAGCGTTGGTCAAGCTCTAAGCCGTGAATATTGTCGCGTAGTACCGCATCAACCGCTTGCTGCTCAGACAACCCTTCGAGCTGCATACGCATAGGTACAAGCATTAAGAAAACAGCAACCAGGAAGTGACCAGAGCCACAGCAAGGGTCGAGAGTTTTAAGCTCTGATAGATGTTCTGGCCATTTTTCAAACCCACCTGCTGCTGGTTTCCATAGTCCTGCGTCTTCATCTTTAGAGAAACGTAGATACTCCAGAGGAACACCTGGAATAGCCGCTAAGTCACGAAGCTCTTGCTCATTGTTTGCACGAATTAAATCATCTTGAGAAAGGCGTTTGTTTGCCCACCAAGCGCCAAGCGCGTTGTCGAGCAAGAAACTTACCATGTAGGGTTCTGTAAATAGCTGGGTAACAGGGCTTAGTTCTTGCGCACCAATTTTCACACCTGACTTGTTAACCTGATCTTTCTTCTTGGTTTGCCAGAACTGGTAACACCAACCCAAGCTGTCTTGAGCTTGGTAGGTTTGAGGATCTAGCTGAGCAATCAGACTTTCTAACTCTTCCACACGGTTCATCGACAGCTTGATATCGAAAACAGGCGAGTCCACACGGAAAATTTGTGGAAGCATCTTTTGAGCTAAACGACCTGCTAGTTCCCAACCGTCTTTGCAATTAGGCTCTTCTTCTGCCAGCTCAAAACATTCGTCCAGTGTGACTGGTGTGTACTCGTCATACATCAATAGATTGTTTTGCTCTAGGTAACGAGCAAACAGCATACGATGCCAGTGCTCATAGGCCATTTCGTTGATTAGTCGCTCAGTTTCTTGCTTACCATCTTTTAGTTTGTCACCGAGCTGACGAGCGTGGGCACGCAACTTATTACGTAGCGCACGTTCTTCTTCGTTTAAATAGCTTGGAGCTTGCGCTTCTGCCACACCCAAACGTTGTAGCGCTTCAAATACGGCTTGTTCTACAATATCGCGGGCTTTAACTACCGTATCTTCTAGCTTCTTACGCAGTGTTTTATCTAATGCTTGTCTCATATCGTTCTTCTTAATTCTATTAGTCTGCCCTACCTAAATAAGAGCATTTAGACTATTGAGATAGTGTTCGTTAACCACAAACTTCAAATCGCCTAGGAGAACTCCTCCTAGGCGACGCCCCTTTTGACGGTGGCTTCTAAAAATAAAGAGAGATTACTGTGGTACAACTGGCCCGTTTTCTAATTCCGAACGTAGCTCTCGTTCTACGTCAGCTAGCCACTTCTGCAAATCATCTTCCGTTTCTAGCAATGGCTTATTGAGCTTGTAATACTTCGTTTTAGGTTGAAGTTCACTGATCGCATCTTTCAGTACCGCATCGAAGATGCCAGGAAGCAAGGCAACTTTGTCATTCCATCTATCAAAGCTGGTTTCATCTAGCGAGTTGAATACCGAGTCCTCGTCAGCAATATTAATTGCTGGGATAACATCTAAGCTGCGCTTGTTCAAAAACTCATTACGCTTTGCTTCATCAAGCTTTTGCCAGTTTTCATCTGCTAATAGGTCAGACATACAAGCGCGATGCTCTTCTTCATAGCGTTCACGATGTGCGGTCAACGCCGTGCGGAGTTCATTGGTCGCTTTGTCTAGCAATGGTTTAACTGGGCAAGGTTCAGATAACAAGCTTCGGTTAGTTACGATTGCCTGTTGTTCTTGTTGCAGCTCTTTGTATATAGCAAGTGGGTAACAGTACTCCATTGCTTGAGTTAACTTCTTCCAAAGCTTCATACGAAGTTCAGCTTTATGCGCTTGTTCTTTCCATTGCTGAAAGTCACTAATCAATTGATCTTTATTATCAAATGCCTTCTGTAATTGATCATTACCTGAGTACATTTCAAGCTCTGATAACAAAGCTGTACTTGGTGCCATAGGTAGTGGCGCGTCACCACCCGCACTACGAGCCACGTTTTTAGCATTAATAATCGCAAAAGGTAACTTAGTGGCTTCTTCACCCGTATTGCATGCTTCTTCAAGCAAGGTAGAAACCACACCACGAACTTTAATAAGTTGTACTTTAGATAGCGTTACGTTTTCTGGTCGGAACTTAGTTTGCGTTACTGAACTACGATCTAGGCTTTTAGCATCAATCGCACGCTCTTGCACATCTGACGCTCGTAGCACGCCCGCTGCTAACATTGCATACAACGCACCATCTACAACATCTTTACCCCAACCGTATGGCGCATCATAAAAATGATCTCGGATCTCCTTACCCGTTTTCATTGTCCCAATAAAGCGATAGATCTCTGCACACACGGGTTGTTGATTCGCTTCTCCGTTGAAGCCTACCGCTTCAAGCGCATTTGGGTCTGCAAGCTTGCTTGCTTGATCAAAGACTTTAGCCCAGCCACGGCTATCTGCCATTTTGAATTTGTTATACAAACGCTGACACGCTAAAGCACCTGCATTTTGGATTTGCTCTGCAAGAGTTTCGCCTTCAACTTCTTGACCACCAGCCAAACGGACTTGTATCTGTGAGAAGATATCGCTCAAATAGCCTTTCTTGGCACGTTCGGCTTCACTTAAGCGCGTTTCCATTGCCTGTAAGGCGTCTTTACCCGCTTCTGTTGTTGCTCGGCCACGAACCTCTAGCGTGTTCTCTGCTGCTTTAAGCGCAACAATGGCATTCTTAAGCTCACTACGGTGGAGAGTTGGCACATAAACGAAGATGGTTGCACCATCTGGATCAGCGCCACGAGAAAGGTCGTTAAATTGCTTCTCGGTTTGCTCTGGTGCCCAGGCATAAATCCGTTTTGTAGCTTCACTTGGCAACTCTGAGTCAAAGGACACGTTGATCACTCGTGGCTCTGCTACTTCACCTTGAGTAATTCGAGCTTGAGCCACTTGCTTAGTAATATAACGCTGGATTTCTTTTGTACGGTACGCCTCTAACGTCTGAGGGTTGCCCATAAGATCGTTTTCTTGGCGGCGAAACTCGTCATACCAAGCTTGGCTTTCTACCGTTTGTAAACTGAACTCTCGCCCCTTGTCCGTTTCACGAGCCATGATGAGGTGCTCATCTTCAAGCTGTTGCAGCATCTTTGGCACAAGCGGGCGAAGCTTGTATTTATCGTTTTGTAGATCCTCTAATAGCAAATCAGATAACGTATCTACTGTTGCATAAATGCCGTACTCCATCTCTGCTGGTAGCTTGCTAATCAGTAAGATTAGAGAGAGTAAACGACCTTGCAGTTGCGCATCAGCATCACCACCACGCTTACGGCTGATGGTTTCATAGATATCTTTAGAGATCACACCTGTTTGCAGTAGATTCGTTGAAATCTGATCATAAAGAAAGTCAGCAGGAACAACGTAGCCCAGCTCTTTGTCTGCCGTTGTCTTTAATGCTTCATGCACAACACGGAGTTGGTTACGCAGTTGAGAACCTGTACCCGTTTTATCTAGCGCTGGTAAGATACGCTCCCAAAAACGGCGGCGAACTGGAAGTAGCGGATAGTCTGGCACCATCCACTTCTCATCATCTTTAGTGTGCTCAATGGTGCTACCACGTAGATGACGAGAAATCTCACCTAAATTGTCATCGACGACCGTTTTAACTGCATTTTCTGCTGAAGCTTTCTTTTGAAGGATGACTTTACGAATGACTGCGTCTACATCTGTGTCTTCCAACTGCACAGGAACTTGGAAACGACCCATTAAACGTTGGAGGTTTGCCATACCAGACAAGGCACTTTGACCTGTTGCAACAAACAATAGCTTTGATTTAAGCGCACTAGCGCCACTACAGGTCTCGACTACTTCTTGTACATCAAACGCTTTTTGAACGTTGTCACCAATGTACTGTTGCACCTCATCCAGAACAACTAGAGTTAGTGGTAATTCGCCGTCATTGGAAATGGCATCAACAATCGCAGAGACCATTTCATCGTTTGTTACATCATCAACGATCTTGTATTGGGCACGTAGCATCTCGCGCACTTCTTTCAGATCTGCGCCAATGCCAGGAATTGCTTGTAGAACCGCATCATGCATGATTGGGGATACGTGCAAGTTTTTAAGCTCTTTCGTCCAAGGGTCTACACCCTCTTTCACATTTGCCTTGGCTTCGACAAACGACTTAACTTGTTCAAAAACACCTTCCGCTTTTAGCCACATGACAAAACGTGCTAGATGATATTGCTCGGGTAAACCTGCTGATTTAAAAATGATGCCAAGAAACGCCATACGAACTTTATCGCCAGCACCTGCCCCCAAAGTGCCTGAAGCTGCATGAAGGCCACCGTTACCAGCTGCAATTGATGATAACTCATCGAAATGCTTCGCAATGTGCTCAGGTAAATCTGCGATTGAACGAGCATCAGAGCCGTTGTTTAGCGTTTGGTTTGTCCAGAGAGTGCGCAGCATTTTAGCAAGGTGAGATTTACCTGAACCAAAGAAGCCACTGATCCATACGCCTGGTTGCTCATTGTTTGTCTTAAACGCTGACAAATAGTTGCTCAGAATACTGTCCATGCCTTTGGCATACGCACCATCACAGACAAACGTTCGCAACTCATATTCAAGCGTATCTAGAGCACCTTTAGAAAGATCATCCTTTACTTGAGCGACGCCGTTGTTAGCTAAGCGGCTACTAACAGGATCGTTTACGAAAATTTCACGGTTTAACATTGAATAAAGCCCTTATGACGTTGCCGAAATCGCGGTTGCGTGATATCCCCAACCGTCTTTCGCATCTAATAATTGATAGTTGTTGTTTTGTACTTCACCAGGGAAGAAGACTACTAAACGCCCTGTCACCTTTTCAGCTAAAGACTCTACGACACCCGACACAGATGCGAAGCCAAATAGAGTGCCGCAACCAAGAAGAGCAATTACGCCATCTTCTGTTTGATTTGACTCGACTTTATTGGTCAGTTCTTCAACTAGCTCATCGGCGAAGTCATCGTAGAGTCCTTTGAGATACTCAGGATCTTCAAAATACGTTTCTTTGTAGTCTTGAGCCGACATCCAGTTTTCAAAACTATGAGTCAAATCTAGCAGTTGCCATGGGTGGTTATGCTTAACACATGCTTGTTCAAACTCTTCGACACGCGCACGAAGTTTTAGCTCATCTTCTTTGTGGTAGACCAGAAATATGGTTCGCTCATCAGCAGAAACCGCCACTGGCCATGGAATACTAATGTGTTTTTCAAAGCTTGTTAGTAGCTTGGATAATCGATCTGACATCACTCGTCCTCAGATTCGTTAAATTCGGGCATGACTAGACCAGGGAAAGTTACTTCAACCACTTCACTTGCTTGTTTGAAGTTAATCATTCCTCTTAGCGATGCTCTATGTGCTAGTTCAAACAATCGTTCTTTATCTTGAGCCAACATACGACACCAGAAACTATCAAATAGACGTTGCCCGCTAAGCCCGTGACAATTGGCTAGAAATAGAGCGTATGCGACATTCACATAACTAATTTCTGGGATTTTTCGGTACTTCTTTGCTCTCCCAGATAGGTATCCTGCTTGCGTCCAGGTACCATTAATGTTTTGTGCGAAAGATTTTAGTGATGCCTTGCTGAAACGTTCAGGGTCATCTTTTGATAGAAACGTCTCCATCATCTCTCTAGCTAAGTGTTGACCTGGTTCTAGGCTCAAAATCACTTCCGAAGAACTACGCAGCAGTGGGTCTCTGGCGACAGCAAGTTGTAACGCTAGAATCGGTTGAGAGCCTTCATGCAGTTCCCACCACTCTCGAAATACTTTAAAGAGGAAAATATCAGGTGATAAACCATACATTGAAGCCAGAGGTTGGAAACTGTACTTACGTGCATTTTCGCTTGGTTTTTGAAGGACATTGAATACTTCAATATCTTCCCTGTAGTCTTCTAGTGTCGCGTTTTCAGGTCGCCCAAATAATAAGATCTTCAGCTCTTCTATCATCATGCTGCGAGATGTATGAGCACCACTATTACCGAACTTAAAACCCAGTGCTTTGAGGTAAGCTTGGCTATTCATTGTTATTGCCTTTGTAACCAGGGGCTAAACTCGCAGTCTCAACACCATAAATAACTGCATTTTCTTCCAGCGCTAAATGGTATTGCTGTGGGTTTAATTGATATGTACTTGAGCAATCCACATTCCATTGGTTTAGCAAATAGCCCGCCAGCGCAGCACGGCATTCGACTTGAAGTTTGCCATTAGCCATTCTGTAATCAAGCTCTATCGCTTCAGGGTGTTTTGCTGCTGGATGAGGAATAAAGGTTAAATCAACAATGCGGTTCCACTGCTTGTCCGCTGAAATCGATTCTTTCACACTATCGATTTCATTCTGAGCAAGGCTCGCGGATTTGATGCGAGTAAGAACGAAATCACGAAAAGAACTTGTCGAACGGTCATAAGCACGAACATGCCAACGACTGCCGTTATTCGCGAGGCTATGAGGCACAATTACTCTTGCTGAGTTACCAGAGCTAAGGGAAACGTACTTAATCTTAAGGGCAGATTTTTGGTGTATGGCACGCATAACCGCCGATAGGATGTCAGTCGAAGGTTTATTCAACTGTTGTGGCTGGATACAAACTTGGCTGTTTTCCAGTTGACTCGCCAATCCATCACCAAATCCTCTAGCAAGGCTCACTAAAACGGTATCTGGATCGTGCTCAAACAGAGGCACAAACTGCTCTGTACGATGATAAGACTTCGATTGATGAATTAGCTCTAGGTTACATGGAGCAAACTCTTTATAAGTAGCGAAGTCACGAGTTGCTGCGGCTAAACCTGTTTGAAATTTTGCAATGAGATCGGCTCTAGCAATCTCACCAAAGTAGCTCAAACTAAAATCGATAAACGCCAAGCGTTCTCTTTGAGCGTGAGGTAATTGTTCGAGTTTTTTCATCAGAAACTTCTGTTGAGAATATCTGACAGTTAATATACTCCTAATACGAGCATGGTACAATCAAAATGATTAGACCATATGATATAGAAATGAAGTGTAAGGTTCAGAATTAATGGTGAAACGTGCTCTCTTTATGCACGCTAGCTTATCTCATTGAAAAAGCATTCTCTGGAAAATTTCATAGCCTTCTGTATACAGTTTGGGCTATCTCGCCTCTTAACTAGCACAACAAATTGAAAATTTCGGTCATGCGTAAATTTTAAGAATACTTAACTATCTCAAGGAAGCCCAATACAGATCCGTGCTGTCTAATAGAGATAGCACAGAAACACATTGCTATTAGTAATAACTTTCGACAATGCACTGCGCAAGCAGTGCTGCACTAAAGCGGCTATCGCCGTATAGAACGAATGGCAGATTTCTTTACATGCTTGATTGCTGCATTGTTACAACCCGCGCTTCAATTCCAACAGGATGTGAGGTTTTATAAAGTTGGTGTTGGGCTGATTAACTTAGTTGAGGAGCAGTATGAACAGCCCGATCTGTTAAACCTGAACCCAAATAATCCTAAGCTTATGAATGTGTATGACACGTTAAACAATCAGCTTGGGAGAGACACTGTGTTTTTAACGGCACGAGGGATATCTCAGAAGTGGTCAATGCGGCGTCAGATGTTAACGCCGCAATATACGACCCGCTGGGTCGATTTACCGAAGATCAGGTGTTAGCTATCACACACTCAACAAATCGATGTCAGGATACACGAGTCTATTGAGTTTCTTTTCAGCTTTACAATAAATCTGATCAGTAAATTTTTGCGTATTGAGGATCTTCGCGTCCGCTGCTATCGCCTCACCGCGATACACGTTGTTCAATTTCCACACGGTTTTACCGCGTTCAACTTCAACAAAAGTTGCATATGGTATGCCTCGGTATGAACTCGCAACTTTTGTATAAACTGTAACCAATACTTGAACACCTACCTGATCCTTTTTAAATAGATAAGTATCTAAAGTCTGTTGCACTTCGTTGAGCATTTTATAGACACCTTCGCTAGTTAATTCTCTAGCACGTGAACTTTTTTGCACTGATTTGAGCGCTTCATCTAAACCCTTAATTTTTATTGAACTCATTGTGACGCCTCCATTACAGATGAAGACATCAACGCAGGATTTAACTTTTCAAACTGTTTACTCATTCGAGCAATGACAGCATCAGGTACACCATGAATATTTCGGTATTTCCCATTTATCTCAATGACTTTGAATAATACATTCATCTCATCCGCAAGTGATTTGTAAAATGACATTTCCCAGTTTTTTACAAATGTGTTTGCAACCACGACGTCAAATCCTGCACGAAGTAAGCGCTTCGTTTCGAGTTGACACCAGGCATGAGCATTTTTGATTAGAGCGGGGTCGTATTGATAGGTATCGTTTTTATCGATAAAAAATTGGTCAGCTTCAACTAAGACAGCATCGAGAGTTTTTGCGTATGTAGACTTTCCAGAGCCTGGTAATCCACGCACAAGAGTAAGTGTTTGCTTGGCCATTTTGGCGTTTCCTTTTATTAAAAAATAATTCCCTCCTCTCACCGATAAGGTGATGAATTCTTTGATATTGTTTAATTTATTTAACTCAATCTTTATACAAATTGAGATAGAGAGTGTTCAAGCTTATTAAAACGTATGAAAACCTTTTCGTCAACAATTTATTTCAATAAAAACAAAGACATATTCTTTACTTTTAAGGCTATTTATATCTAATAAAAACAAAGAATCGGTTTTACCCCTTATCGGGGGTAAACGACAGACTACCCTCTATAAGGGGTAAAGATGGTTTATTGACTATGAATCAAACATCAATTAATGCACTGCGAAAGCAGTGCTGAACGAAAACGCTTAGTACCACATTGGGCAAACATTTAATATGGAAAGGGCAGAACTGACTTAGTTAGTTCCATTACACTTACTACTAGACTGATCCACACCACCTTTTAGTGGACATCCGCTCAGATAATCGGGCCCCCCCTTATAAAAATGACAGTAATCCAATTGCTGTGTTCGTTTGCATTTCTTTTTGTATGTTAGAATAACAACACCAGTAAATAATCAACGCTTACAATGTCAGAACAGTCATATCACAAGCTTTTAAAATCTACTTTTGAAAATGCACTGCTTCATCTCTACTTTAAGGTCAGTGCGTCTCAAAGCTTTGTCAAAGAAGTACAGCGCAACAAAATCCTCATTGACTTCTTAAAACCAAAATTGAGAGATCAACGCTATTCACTTATCAAAAAAAGCTAAAAACCGTCTGCTTAATGAAAAACAAATTTGGGTCAATCGAGAAACACTTAAATGGGATTGTTCAACAATATAGTTTAATCAAGAGCATGAATGATGTAGACAAACTCTATGACTTGCTTGAGCAGTTCGAGAAGGCAGGATTTGAAACAAAGCTGATTGAAGAAACTCCAACACAGAATCAAGATGTTGTTTATTTAGATAGAGCACACATTAACAATTGTTTCGATGAGATCGATAATCACCAAATCGCACCAATTTCTTTACTCATTCATACAGAACAACTAGACAAGTTTACTCAATGTCTTGATGAACAAATCCATTTTAAATATGAATTTTTTCAATTTAATGAATCATTGAAGAACTATCACTATCGCTTACATCCTACATCATAAATCTCAGACAAGCGAAGGTTTCCAAAGTAGAAAAGTGTTTATAATGACGGCGATATTAGAGACTTTCAGATTTTTATTCTTTGTGATCAGACAAATGAGTGTAGTTGTATTAAAAAATCAAGCTTACACAACAATCAGACGACTGCGATTAACCTGATACTGAGATAAAACTTTAGCAATAAAATCGTAAAGTTTTTCATATGTGTATTTAAGCTTGACCTTTTTCAATATTTAGATACTACAGACGATTATTCGCTCTTTGCTATGAAATCGCAATCAGGGAGAATATCAAATATAAAAAACATATTTAAAAATCTTTTAGTCCATGTCTAGTCACAGTGATGGCTGGTCATAAAAAATACACTCCCATAATCATAGTAAACGAGGAACAAATGCTTACTTTCGATACTTTAAAAAAACGTCACCGCAATGAGAGGGAATACTACTCTGAGGCTCTTTCAACTAGAGTACATCGCTCACTGAGCTGGCTTAAGAAAGCTGAGTCATGTAATGACGAAGACTCAAAGTTTATTTTCCTTTGGATTGCCTTCAATGCTGCATACGCACAAGAGTTTGAACAAAAAGTTAATTATGGAGAACGAGGACTTTATCAAGAGTTTTTGACACGACTTGTTGAATTGGATACTGAAAATTTATTATCACACATCGTCTGGCATAATTACTCTGGGGCTATAAGATCTTTATTGGACAATGAATTTATTCTAGAAAGTTATTGGAGTTATCATGCAGGGAGGATCACCGAAGGTGAATGGAAGGCAGCCCGAAGTAGAGCCAAGATTGCTGCTAACGCAGCTCTAGGACAGGACAATACCGCTTCAGTTCTTTCAATCGTATTTGCCCGTCTATATACACTACGTAATCAAATTATTCATGGTGGATCAACTTACGGTAGCTCAGCGAACCGTAAACAACTCCGAGATTGTACTAATCTGTTGAAAAAGCTATTACCAACTATAATTAAAGTTATGATGGATTCTAGCAATGAATTATGGGGAGACCCTGTCTATCCGTTAATACAAGATTAAAAGTTGAGTTGAGCTTGAGGGCATTTATATGTGCCCTCAATCACTTTACTACTTTATTCTTTTTGTCAAGTTTGATAAACAGGTGTCATACACAAAGTTTAAGCTTATCTTCTTCAACCATCTGAAGAATATCGCTGTACTCTTTCAGAGCTTGTTCCTTATTTTCTAAGTCTGCTCTCAGCTGCTCAACATTAGACTCTAAATCTCCAATAAGCGTAGGAAGAAACTTTTGTTCTTCTTTTGAGATTTTTCCGAGCATTTCAGAGCTGCACTTTGCAACTTCCTCATTGATTTCTGTTAGCAACAAACCAACCACCCTAGCCTGCTCTTGTCTCAGTTTTTGGATCTCTTCACCTTCGACTTCATTTATAGAAAACTGTTGCCTGATCGAGTTGATGTGATGATCTAGGTCTAAACTAATTGCAGAAATCGTAATTCGATCAACAGAATTACTCAGAGGCAATAATATCATTTCAGGGTCGAAATCTGGGTCTGAAAAGTCAAATAAACCTTTTACTGCATGCTTAATATCTTCACGGAACTGATTGATGTTAATTGCTTGTGAGCTTACCTGGTAAAGCCTATCACTTGTCTCAATAACAAAATCTTCTAGCTTTTGTACAGCATCTTGAACATTTGCGTAGGTATATTTGACAGTTCTATACTTTGTACTAGCCACAGTTTTCCTTGAAAACCAAGTAGACGGACTGAATAACTCTGGATCATAGACCTTATTATAGGTGGTATAAGACTCTTCTCGGCTGCCCGTTTGAGAGTTAATACGCTGTACTGAAACTGAGTCTTGCTCTATTCCCTGTTCCACTTTTCGCAGTGTTTTTTCGATATGTACTCGGTACTTGTCGAAAACCATACTCACCTTTGTTTTCCCAGCATTGATTCGCTCGGCTAATTCTTTCTGCTTCTTTTCAATTACGGCTAAATCACCTTGTAAAAGGTTGTTTTTCTTATGAGTAATATCATCATAAATAGCTGTTATCTTTTGCAATAACTCTCTCTCGACACCTTTCATTAAGTTATCGAGTCGCTCGGACATAATTGCATTTTTATTTTCTCGGACAAGCTCCAATTTAGAGTGAACTTTATTGAAATTTGCAACCGCTGCGAGGATTTCAGGAGTAAAAGTAAAATCGTCAAACATTTGGTTCAAACGACTGAGTGTATGCTGCTCTTCTTCACTCAAATCGCTCCCCTTTCTCGCTAAATCATAGCAACGAGAAGATACAAAAATAGGAGGTAATGCATTCTTCAGTGTTTGCATCAAGTGTGATTGACCACAATTATTCAACTCATCTTGGCGGCAGACTGCACTAACTTCGGACTGTGCTTGGTCATTTAAACTTTGCGTCAATGCAGGCAAAGCCTGCTGAATTGACTCGTAATTGCTGTACTCATCAAGCAACGCACTGTCGAATAGAGAACCAATTAAGATGATCTCTTCAATACCTTTATTCGGGATATTTTGTGCTAGCAGTGCCATGTCTTGGCTGTCTAGGAATTGACCACAGTAGCTCAATAAAAATATAACATCACATTGCCCCAAAAATTCTTGTGTACGTCTACCACGAGACACAATTGGGTCATTCAACCCTGGGGTATCAACTACTTCAATATCTTTAAGACCAGGTAAGTTCAGCGCTAATGAAGAGCTTTTCACAATAGGAGTAAACTTTCCGTCAGCTCCCACATAAGGTGTTAAGTCAGAAATTAGAACTTCGTTTGAGCTAACTTCATCAATAACCTGCACCTGATCAAGATAATTATCAACATTCAACCCTGAACGTTTTACCATCTGATAAAGCTCAAAGCATGCCTTAGACTCTTCTGGATGATTCGGCTTCTGTGGTGGCCGAACACCTCTTCGGCTTATACTTGAGCTTTGGGAGGCTTGGAAATCTGCTATCAAATCTTGATAATGCTTCTCTTCTTGTTCAACTCGTAGTGCTTGTTCTAGAACTTTGTTCCATTCATTTTTGCTGTAAAACTCAATTTTGGCACTTGGCTCTTGTGCATAGCTAATTCTAGTGAGCGCAGCGGTCATAGGTGTCGCGGCTTTTGGTAAAACTGACTCACCATCAAATAGGAGGCTGTTCAGGAAAGAAGACTTTCCTCGCTTAATCTGACCTACAATACCAATCCTCAAAATGCGATTTTCTTGTTGAGCATTCAAGAGGTCAGCTTCGAATGTGGTGCGCAACTGGTTTACATCTTCAAGAATCTTAGAATCGATCACTGTATTATGATGTTCATATCGTGAATAGACTTCACTTATTTTATCTTTCATAGACTTACTTATTAAAAACCCTATATAATGTCCCTTGGATAGTTTTATCCGTCAAAGAACTATGTAACATTAATTCTTTATATTTTTTTATATGATCAAAGTTTTTCATTGTGGTACTATAAATAGAACTCAACCCGACAATATCTGGTCTTCCTTTATATTTTTTATATCCAAAAAGAATACCATTGATATCAATTAGACTACCCTCAGTATATTTTTTTTCTAAGTTTAGAATTCTTTTATTTTTATCAACATTAGAGGATATAACAGTTTTAGAACCATCTTCTAACATATAGCGTTCTACCTCAGTGATCCCAAGGCTATTATAATAATATTCTATTAAATCATTATCGTTAATTAAATGCGGTAGTTCTATATACAAACTTTCATTTAACTGATCATAACCTAGTTTGATTGTTCTTAAATTAACATCATTCATATCAGTTGAAATAAAAATCCCGTTCTGAACAGTCGCCTCCCTTCTACTAATTTTTGATTGTAACAATGGCAGTAAGACTTCATTATTAAATCCATATTTAATTTTATCTTTAGTATTAGCTAATATTTTTCTCTTAGAGATTTTTTTACTTCTCTGTGTCAACTCATTGAAATTAACTTCATAGTATTTAAGAATGTGGCTAAAGAATTTAGGTTGTAATAAATGAGTATTGAAGTATAATTCGCTATCTTGCCAATTTTTATTTCTGACGTGACAGAAAAAATCAAAAATATCGCTATAGAGACCTTTAGAAACTTCAAATTGCAATGCCAACTCATCTATAATATTTTTTTCTGATACTGAAATAGCTCCATCACGAACACTAATCATAAAAGCATCGAATAAAAAAAGTTGCGCGATTGGTTTACGTTTAAAATATTTCAAAATACTTTGAACTATGTTTGTGTCTGGCTTGTTAGCAAAATCTATACAACTATCAAGAATAGACTCGTCCACCTCAAGAGATATAATTAAAGTTAATAAATAGTTTTTCTTTTCTTCATGCATATCACCGTTAGCATTCATTATTAATGCTAACCCTTGTAAATAGAGCAACCTCTCTTCGAGGGATAGCTCCTTAGCTGCATGACTTTCAAATGCACTACTTTCTTTAGCAGCCTCTTTTATTGTTGATAAAATATCTATCATTCTCTTAACTCTAACCTAACCATGAAACTCGTACTATATATTTTACTGAGAACTATAGTTATCTACAATTCGACAAAAACTATAACAAATCCACTTCTTTTAATGAGCCTTTAGAATCTTGATCATCGAGTCCATAATCAAGAAAAATATCTCCATCTCTACTAAAGAAAGAGGACGAGATTAGACTAGCCATAGTCCCCTTTTCATTTTTCTTTTCCTGGTAAATATACTCATAAAAATCAACTCCTATTTTTGATGAGTAAATTTCATCATTCCCGAAAATGTCATATTTTCCATTATTGATATATTGAAAAAGTTTATTAGCAATAGCTATAAACTTGCCATTTTCAAAGTTTGTAGATAATTTCAACTTTCGATTAGATACTTTATCAATTTCTCCATGAATTATATTATTACTATCAAATAAAAACTCAAGCATTTCAATATTACTAATATTCAAATAATTTGATACAAATGAAATTATTATTCTATCTGAAATATTCTCATCATTAACCAAATATAAGCTCTTGCTTTCTTGATGGTAACCAAAGCCTACTGTAGAAAGTTCACATTCTTTTTCCTCTGGAAATATGATTTTTCCCATGAATACTTTCACTTCACTTCTATCGATTCCAGATTGAATTATCGGTAATACAACATCATTATTAAGTGTTATCTTCATCTCATTGCTTTCTGATAAAGAATTTACACGGCTTTTGAAGATTTCTAAAACTCTTTTATTTCTAATATTTTTAGTACGCTCTAATAAACCCTCAAAATCGACCTCATAATAATCTAACAAATGCCTAAAATATTCTGGATTTAACAAGTGACTCGAAAAATATAAAGAACTTTCTTCCCAGTCTTTATTCTTAATATGGCAGAATAAGTCGAAGATATCTTGATATGTCCCTTTTAAGACTTCTAATTGCTCTGCAATCTTATCAACTACTGCATTTTCACGCTCATCAACATTTTCATCTCTTCGTGTCATCACTAATGCATCAAATAAGAACAATTGAGAAATCGGTCTTCGTCTAAATGTACGGAAAAATGCTTGAACAGTATCTTTGTCAGGACACTGCGCAAACTCGACAACGCTTTCAAGAATCGATTCATCCATCTCAAATGATTTGATTAGAATACGGATAAATTCTTTCTCTTCAGGGTGGATCATACCATCAGCATTCATTACAAGCGCTATACCTTGTAAATAAAGTAAGCGCTCTTCTAGACTAAGATCTTTTGCTGCATGGTTTTCAAAGGAATTAGCTTCTTTCGTCGCTTCATTGATGATGTCTAAAATATCTAGCATAACAGACTCGCAATTAATCTTTATCGATACGTTGTTTTAAGGTAGACACATAAACTAAAGCTTCCGTCAGTTTTTGCTTTGTTTCTTCCAATATGTCTGATTGTTTTTTGTGTTGCTTGTTCAATGACATAAGTTGTTCATTATGTGCTCGCAGCTTCTGCTCAAGAGTAATATTGAGTTGTTCACTGAAGTTCTTCATTACTCGGTTCAGATGCTCAGCGACCATATCAATGATTTGGCTTGTCGCCTCTGGGATAATCTGACCACGAATCTCTTGCTCGATCTGGTGGTCTCGTTCTGTTTCATTACTTCTTTTCTTGCCAAGTAATCCACCAAAAACTCCAACAAAAATTCCCACAATTGGATTTAACATTGCAATACTAATTCCACCAGCGATTGTGCCTGCTATTAGCGAGAACTTTTCTTTTTCTTGGGGAGGGATGTCTAAATGAACACCAATTCCTTCTAAAGAGACGGTAACGTTACTTTCTAGTTTACGTTTAAAACGCTCTAGCTCTATTCGGATTAGTTCATCTATCTCTAGTTGCACCACAGGTCGAACAATACTTACAATAGAGTCGGACAGTGTATTACTTTTTGCGGCACTTACTAGGTTAAGCGTATTGTTAGATAACTCAGAGCTAACCTTTGACGTTATTTGTTCTTTACCAACACTGCACAGATTATACTCAAGCTCATTTAGCATAAGTTGAAGACTTTGCTTTTCTTCATTAAAGCTTCTTTCCAATGCGTTGATCTTCTCTTCAATTTCAACAGCACTATTTGACATGTATGAATTTTTTGTTTTCAGTGCTTCTTCGATGCTCGTTATCAAAGCTAATATTGCAGACTGGTAGCGGTGCTTTAACAAGTGGTCGAACTGACTTACAGCGTTATCAATCATCACCTCAAACCCCTTAATTGAGTAGAGCTGTTTATCTTGTGTTTCGATACTCATGACATCAAAACTATCTTGCAATCTTTCACTTAACGTTAGTTTGAGCTGCTCCACGCTCTTCACTAGTTCAAATTCCGATTTACGAGCAGATTTAGAAATTAAGCACCCTATATCTCTACTGTAGTCATAGTAGATCTCTTCAAGGCGCTCCATCACGCTATTATCAAACGGTATATCTGCGGGAAACAACGTTACGAAGTAATCACCACGCTCTAGATACGTCGCTATTGCTTTCTGGTGCGCTACATTACGAGCATCAAACCCTGGCATATCAACTAATATAGCCCCCCTTCTGTTCTTTAGACGTTGGTTATTTAACTCAACTGTGATGTGGGCAACATGGTCGCTTGGTTGAAAACTATGTAAGGTGTCAAGTGGATAGACGGATACAGGGGTGTCATCAACATAGTGAACGGTGAACTGCTCTGTCATTCCGTACGTCAGCTCAGTTGCAACAGCTGTTTCTGCTGCTATATTTACCTTAAGATAGTCATACCCAAGGTAACTGTTTAATAGACTACTTTTACCTGCTGAAAACTTCCCAATAATTGGTATGACAACTTTGAAGTTGCTAATTCGAGAACGTACAAACTGTAATTGTTCCTTCACACTATCATCATTCAAGTGCTGACTATTGATATCTTCCAACTGCTCGACAACAGATAACCATTGATACTGTAGCTCTGAGGCAACGACACCATGCTCAAGTAATAGCGTATCCTTGCAACTCGAGTGGATCGTGGTTGCCCTACGATCATTTTGGCGTAATGCGTGTAGCAGCTCCAAACCAAGTTCTTTAGCTGGGCGAGGAGTAAATAAGTTCAAACTTAGATCTAACTCAAGTTCACCGATAATATCTCGCTCACTCTGAATCTCGTTAGCCATTTGAATACCTCTCAAAAGAGGGTAATCATTTTGTTTACTGCTAGCGATTGGAAGAATGTACTCACCTTCAACATTATCAATAAGGTTGCATTCTTGTGACTGTAAAATTAGAGTCGCTGGAACTAACTCTTCTTCATCAAGCTTTAATAACTTTAACGCATTTATATAGCGAGCAAGTTCGTTAGTCTCCCACGTACGTCCAGATGTCACATAGAAACTGCTCGTCAAATTAAGAAGTGTTTGGTATGGGTTGGATGCTAGGCCTTGTGCTGTAGCTGTATGAAACCAATCATTAATAATTTGATTTCTTTCCAATGCGTCAACTCTTTGTGAAACATTGACTATTTTTTGAGACAGTTCAGACTCTAGCACTTCGAAACCATGTTTCATAAGGGTCAATGAGCGGTTAAGTCTATGCTCAGTCATCTGAATACTTCCATATAAAACATCAACATGCTTCATCAGATAACTGGTTTTATTCGATAGGGACGCGACTACCTCCATTGTGAGCATATTCTTATGATTCAGCTTTTGTATCAGTCTTTGATTAGCATAGATTGCTCTGCTTAGCCCATGATTCACTTCAGACTGTCGTACACTATTACTACCCGTAAGATTGCCAATGATTCGACCGAACCGACTTTGCTCTAATTGAGAGTTTATTGTCCCTTCGGTTGACGCAAGTGCAGTAATTGATGAAAAGGCTTCGTTAAGTAACTCGGTTGAATTACCTTTCATCTCTTCAATTAACGTATCGATACTATTGTCAATAAAGGTCTGCTCTTGAGCTTCAATTTCCATTGCAACTTGCTGTGTGACTTGTTGAAGGCTGTCATAGGTTTCAAAGTGCCCACTTCTTAACTGCTTATTTAGCTCGACACTTTGATCAAAATCTTTTGAGGCATCAGCCAGCTTATCGACCACAGCAACAAATCTCTCTTCAGTATCTTGGAAATCTTTAAACTGCTCTAAGATACGCTTCACGTCCTCATAGCCTTCGTCTATCAATTTCCCTGCATTTTCTGGAGTGAAGTTAAGCGGTGCAATTAATCCATCAAACTCTCTCGTGGGCACGATGTTCCAAAAACGAACATTAGGGTGCTGCTTTACCGTTTGAGCTAACTGTGGGTCTCTCTCTAGATATAAATTGATAATATGAGTACAGTTATGCTTTTCAATCAAAACCTTGTAAGGTGTGTTATCACTATATTCACCAGGCAACACCCCACCATCGAAGTAAGTTGTTCCATCAATATCAATGCCATCAAAGACAATAGGAATCGCTGCTGACGCGAGTAACCATTGAACTATACTTGTCGGTGTTTTATCCGTTAAATCAGGGTATTCAAGCTTTCTGGTACTAGAGTTCAGCGCACAAACATGGAATGGAATATCACTTTTGCAGACACCATCACAAGCACCGCTTTGTTCAATCAAGTGCTTTAAGCCACTTTGATTAAACAAACCTTGTGATTGGCTCAGCCCTGTTATCGCCAGTGCAGCTCTAGCAGCCAATGAAGGGGTAAACAATGTACTAGCAAAAGATGCTGCTTTTCTTGCAAGGTTGTCTTTATTTAAAGACATGATTTGATCTTTAGATATTCCACGCCATAATTTTTCGGCTGCTTCCACATCACCCTTAACAAATAATGCACCATTTAAGCCACCAACAGAAGTACCAGCCACAGCTTCAACGTTTTTATCTAGACCAAACTCTCTAAGTGCTTTCCAAGCGCCAACTTCATATGCGCCTTTGCCACCTCCACCCGAGAAGACAATACCTAATTTACTCATTATTTACCTTATTAATCGAAACTGACTGATACTAATGACTTTTTATCACTAATAATTTGAACTTGGACTTCTTGTGATATGTAGAACTGCTCCGATTTTATAGCGGGTGCAGTCTTGGCTATAACTATCATTAACACCATAATCTCTATTTCAGGAGCATCATCCAATTGAATAGACACGCCAATCGGACTGATCTTGACCACTCTGCCTTGCAGGGAGTCAAGATTCGCCATCCCAGAAAGAACCTTTAGGTCACCTTGAAGAAGCGCGTCAAAAGTTACTATGTCTCTCTGTATCCGATCTGTTTTTATTTTCATCGAGTTTAATTGCATCACACTTGGACTACTGGCCAATGCAATTTCTTTTAACCTACACACCTCAATCAGTAAACCTTCGATGTGGGCATAAATTTTTTCTGAGTCACGTTTTTGGTGATGAAGAATATCTAGCTGAGACTTAACCTTTCTGTGAAAATCAGCTAAGTGCTTTTTCTTGTCCCCAACTAAATTTTCATCAAAAATAAGCTCATTTAACGTACCAATCGTTAGTTTCAGTGTTTGTTGAGTAGCCAAGTATTCTCGGTGATATTCTTCAAAGATTTTTGAAAGCTGCCATTTCAATGTTGAGCCGTCACTCCCCTGGTTTACTTGAGCCAAAAACTCTTTTAGTCGATCACCGTGCGCTGAGATCTCCATATTTTCTACCGAAGAGTACCCAATCACATCTACAAAACTTATCTCGGCATGTTCAAGATCAACTTTGGCTACTTCGATAATGCTTTTGACTTCTGATTCCAATTTCTTATCAGTCTTACTCATTACTACCAAGACTGGCTGCTCTAGCTCCAGGCCTTGAAGAAAGTTGATATCTTGTTGGGGAACGGTACCGCTTTGACTATCTACTAACCAAATTAGATAATCTGCCGCTCTTAAATGAGTGCGAGCAATATTTTCATCAATCTTCTTTTGGTTATCAGATTTGCTATATCCTGGAGTATCCAAAAAGATCAGATTGCCATAATGAAAAACCTCTCTCTCAACAGCAATCATTTGCAATATATGACTAAAGGTCACTCGATACTTTTTGTTGAATGCATGGCAAATCGCTTTGACTGCGTGTTCGTCAATTTCGGTCTTCTTTCCAAAGAAATTCAGTGCATCAATGCTGTTCGAAGCCCCTTTGAATAAGAAAGTGGGTATGGACGTAGTTGGAGTCGTGTCTACAGGAAGAAGTGAAGGACAACCTAAAACAGTATTGAGAAAACGTGTTTTACCTGCACTAAAAGAGCCTCCAACTGCCACAGTATGACTCTGTTGTAACTGAGGAAATGACACCGCTTCTTTAAGTAAATCAAACCACTCAAGAAGTCGAACATAAGCACTTGCACCGCTAGTATTTTCACTCTTTTCTGTGTGCGATAAAAACTTTTGATTAATTAGCTTATCTATATCTTCTAAAATTTGATCACTCGGAGTTCTTACCTCTGGTTTTGCGACTAAGCTGGCAAATAGTTCCAACCCAAGATCTGAATCTTCAAGATAACGATTATATTTACCTGATGATACCAAAGGCGTTGTTTCTTTCTTTTCTTCTAGTGATGCTAAATGACCATTCATCAAGCTATCTATATCCATCTCATTTAACCTTTCAAATACTCAGTTATACGTTGTGTTATAACTAAGTCACCAAAGCCAGAGAGCCATTGGGCTAATAGCTTTGAGTCAACTACAGTTGCTGAAATTTTGTATATATCCCCCTGTTGGGTAATGTTTTGGTCTGTCGAGATTGGTGTTTCCGAAAGAAGCAACGCTAACTCATTTTTAACTTCAAGTTCGAGGGAGATCTTCTGTCCTTCGCCAAAACCAAACCTTCCATCAGCATCATACTGGCTTAGCTTAAACTCTTTTGGGCGTTCAAAACCGAAAGATGAAACAGAGGCTTTACTTACCCGATGAACTGCGATGCTCCGTTCGTTGTCATAGCCATCAAATCGACAAACTAAGTACATTCGTTGGCCTTGCTGAGCCAAACCTAACGGCATCACCAATGCAGACTTTTGAACTTGTTTAGTATTGTAATAATCAATATTGAGCAAACGATCGTGATATAGAGCTTCGCTAATTGCGGAAAATACATTTGTGGCAATTTTGGGTGGCAATAGTGGTTGAGTTTCACTCACTACTCTCACCTTTTTTAGCCACTCTCTTTCTCTAGAGTTTCCACTCGTTGGGTTGAGTTTGTATTTTGCCTCTTGAAAAAAACCATCAAGTGACGCTGTTATGTTAACTGGTAAGAGCTTAATCAAATACTCTTCTGCTAGGTTTAAAAGCAATGCCTCTTGTGCTGACAGCTTAGGTAGAGTCACCCCCCCAGCTTCTTTGTTCCAGCGATATCCATATGGTTTACTTCTTTCATCACGAATGATGTCAAAGTGTTCACAAAGCAGTTCTAAATTCCGCTGAATTGTACGGAGTTCCCTCTCTATACCGATATGCTCTAGTTGCTGGTGAAGCTCTCGTGCCGTAACTTGATGTGATTTTGGTATCCGCTTTAGCAACTCAAACGCTACAACAAGAGACTCGTGAGTGCTCGTTCGTTTGGCCATACTTAGTCTTACCTAATTTTTCAAAAACTGATGTCTTTATTTGATACAACTGAAAAGAAATGATATTTCATATTGTAATGTCATACCTTTTAATGAACTCCTTATACCTCAATATGCAACCTTTAGTTAAGAAACAAGCAGCCATATACCTAACAAATTGACTATAACGTGTTATATGTCAAATTGTGTCGCACCAAACCGCTTAAAAAACAATCACTTTGAGTGATAGAGCCATTTCTAACACACAGAAAATCTCTTGTTCTATGTGACACATGATGTCGTACTTGAATTTAAGATCACTTCTATTAAGGACACTTTTAACATCGGAGTGCATAATGTCTGTTAATACGTGTGATAAGAATGTCTCTGCTGACCCCCTTGATATCAGCACAATTAGTAAAGCGACATGGCAGGATCTAATCAATCAGATACGTTTCTTAGAACTAGAAAATAAGAAGCTCAAGGATAGGGTGTGCTCTTTAGAAAATCAGATTCGAATAGACTGCTTAACTAAAGTTGAAACTCGTGAATACGGGATGACATACTTAGAAATGTCTTTAAAAAATGAACAATTGAACTCACTAGGGCTAGTCTTTATAGATGTCGATCATCTTAAAATAATCAACGATACAGAAGGACATGTGGTAGGGGATAAAGTTTTGTCTTATGTGGGTAGTGCACTCAAGAATATTCAGAAGCCTTGCCAATCTATCTCACGTTATGGTGGCGACGAATTCCTTGCGGTGCTACCCAATGCAACACATCAAGAAACCAATGTCTGGTGTAAACAACTCCACGAAACACTCGCAAAACAACGACTACCACTTGCTCGTTCATCACTTTCCATCACCGTCACTACTGGAAGTTATGTTTACAACATGGAAGGCGATAAAAAATTAACATCGAACCAATTAATCAGTTTGGTTGACCTCGATATGTATCAAAAGAAAGGTGGTCACATTCGTTAACGAACCATCCAAAAACTAGGAACTACCTGGGTAAGTTAAGAGTTAAGACATACGAATATTGATCGCTTCATCACAATTCGTACTTTGTTACTTAAAAACTTCAAGGATGTGTCAGCAAAACCTTGACAAATTTATGCCCAAACCGTTTTAGAGCCTGTCTCCAATGAGATAAGATTAGCTAATGGGTTAACCACCAATTGAAGTTTTTAGAAAAAGAGAGGAATGTATTGCTGTTTCGAGCCATTGGTAACAGTTTCTAGCAATCACCTTGGACTTGGTTGCATATGACCGCATAAGATAAGACATACGGTTTTATAATCAACTTGTTCAGAGTGGAGCACAAACATCACAATGGCAGTTTTATACAGTAAATTATACGAAGAACTTCAGCTAAGACTTTTCAAAAACATTAACCCAGAACACGCTAAGTTCATTCAGTTCCACTTCCATAAGCTGACTCCTCAAGTGTTAGAACGACTTCGAGTAGTTGGTAGGATAGACCCAAATCGTTCAGCTTACTTCCCGTGTTCAGACGAAGATGATTTTAAAATCTCTGTTGCTCCCTTTCCTATTACTGAAACATGCTATATCCACTACAAGGGCACCTCTTACGTAGATGTAGTTCTTAAGGCAAGCAACAAGTATTACTATGTGATTGCTCTCTGGTTACTTTGGTACGATGAGAACAAGCACTCCTCTCTTGGCCGTGAAATTGTAAGAGCGTTCATCATCAATTCTATCGATGTAATGAATGAGGAAGCACTCTTAACATCAGATGGTATTCAAAGCAAAGTAAGCCCAAAGGAAATGAGAAGAAAAACCGTTAGGTTTTACGCTAATGTTTTTGATTTCACTAGAATATATGGTCATATGACTACGCCATTTAAGGGGATGCTAAAAGCCCATACCGTTGATAAAGGTGTCAATCTTAACAAAGTGGGTGAACTTGTCCTTCAGCATACAGATGAAGGAGATCTGGAGCGATTTAAGAAGCGCGGTTTTAGTAAATTCAATAAAATATTCGAAGTACTTGCGGAAGCGAGTATTGAGGATAGTTTTCGCCTAGGAGGACTCTTGCTTCTTATAAAAAACAGTAAAGACGCAAGAACAATGAAAAAGGTAGTAGTGGATCTTGCTCTGAAATTGAATCAAAGCGATCTCAATGAGGTAGCATAGTGATAGATAGCATTCTCGATTTCTCAAAACACTTACTTTTAACTCTTATTGCCATACTCGCCTTTACTGCCGCAATAGGGGCAAATGCAAAGCTTTTTTTTACAAGTGTCCTGCTTATCTTGGCTATAATATTTGTCATGATCAGTGCATTCTTTTGCTACAAAGCATTTGAAGTTGTAATCGATTCTAAGATAAAACAAGAATCATACAATAATGAAAAACAGAAAAATAAAGCGCCATTGACTGATAAGGCTAAGAAATCCTTATTTTGGAAGATACGCCTTCAGTTTTTTACTAGCTTACTCTCATTGGTACTCATTGGAGCGATGGTTGTGTTTGAGACTATTGGCTTTACACATGATAGCGGCCTTTGTGCGGCCTTAGCTTCAAATGAGTGGTGTGAAAGTACCTACGGTTACAGCTCTTTACCGTCAGAGACACGTTTACCCCCTCAATCGGAAGAAGTAGACGCTTTACTCCTCAACCTCCTCGCAAAAATGAAGGCTATCTAACGGTATTGTCGTTTCAAAGGTGTCAGGTGTCGTTCAGCTAGTTAAATCCTTGCGTAGTCCGTAAATGTTTCGTAAATGTTTGTATTCATTGTTTGCAGTATTAATTGTTGCTTCGTAGCACAGAAGTGCCCTTTTCCTGTTTAGAATTGTTACTCTTATCATTTCTGAACAATCCCATTTGAACAAATATTACTAATGCCGATATAGTGCAACTAACTACATAAAGGATGGTCACGCACGGATTATGGGTAACAGAAAAATCGCTGTATTAATTGATTCAGAAAACACTCCGCACTCAAAGCTAAACCTGATTATTGAAGAGCTTTCTAGTTTTGGGCAGATCATCGTTAAACGTGCATATGGCGATTTTTCTGCTGAGCAACTAAAAAACTGGAAGCAGCCTTTAAATGAGTTAGCTATTCAAGCCAAACAGCAATTTGCCTATACATCTGGAAAAAACTCCACAGATTCTTTAATGATTATTGATGCAATGGATCTCTTATACAGTCAACGGTTTGATGCTTTTGCCTTGATATCCAGTGATAGTGACTTTACAAGTCTTGCTACGAGGTTAAGAGAGTCAGAGATACACGTTATCGGTGTTGGAAAAGCGATGACTCCGACTTCTTTTAAAAACGCTTGTGACGACTTTGTTGCAATAGAGAACTTAAACGCTGATGTTGATCTTGAGGAGGCACAATCAAGCTCTAATCAAGACGCAGAACGCGAACTATGGCGATTAATGCATCAAGCTTGGCAGAACTATAGAGATGAATCGGGTTGGGCAAAACTAGGTGAAATTGGCAAATATTTAAAAAGATTGAAGCCAGATTTTGACCCTCGAAACTACGGTTTGAAGAAGTTATCTGACTTTTTTGATAAATATCCAACGCGCTATAGAACCCGTAACACTAAACGCTCTGGTATGGAGTTTCAGTTGATAACAAAGGCTAGCAAACAAAAATGATTTGCAGCTTCGCTGACGTTATACGGCAATTGGGTAACTCAAAATTGCCCCATTTCTTGTTACCACTATCCCTTTCTAAGTTGTAAGAAAGTCATTTTCAATACTTGAACTTATGAAAGGCAAGACCAGAACTCATCGCTTGTCTTTTTTCCACACTGATAGAACTGTTAGTAACCGAATGAAATATATTGTTTTAGTTGGATTTTGGATATGTATCACTGAAATTGTCCATATGCTGGCTATGGTTAAGATAGTTGGAAAATCAACCATATGCGGATAGACACGAATGATTAATGGTATCAGTAAGATAAAGAGCCTTCGTTCGTTTGGAATCTACGAGAACCATACGAATGTTGGGTGTGATGAGTTTGTGAGGTTTAATCTTATTTATGGATGGAACGGCTCTGGAAAGTCAACGCTTTCAAGATTGTTTAGAAGTATTGAGAATAAGTCTTTGAATAGCTTGTCGTATGAAACTCCGTCTTTTGATATTGAGTACAGTACTGACGGAACGAATGTAAATACTTTGACACAAGCTAATATCGAGACCAATCCACTCAACGTTCGAACGTTTAATAATGACTTTATTCAAGAAAACATTGATTGGAGCGGTACGGTTAAGAGCATACTTCTAGTTGATAAACAGAAAATCTCAGAGCGTAAGCAACTTGACCAAAAGAAAAATGAGTTGAAGCAAAAACGAGAGGAGTCGAAGAGTGCCACCAAGACCGCCAGTGATTTAGAAGCCGAAATTAATAAGTTCCTCTCAGATACGGCGAAGAGCATCAAGATAAGCTTGAAAGTGATTGGAACAGATGACCGTAAGTATTTGAACTACAACAAAACGTCACTTGAGAAATTAATCACTTCCGACCCAACGGGGGTTAGTGACACAGACTCAGTACTTTCAGAGGAAGACATTGTTCATCATACGAAATCTGCCTCTCCTGTTGAAAAACCAAAAATTTCTTTGTCGATTTCACCTATACAAACAGACTTTTTTGAAAGTGATTTTAATGCACTGAAAGCATTAATGCAGAAGACCGCTGTAAATGAGGTAATAGATTTTTTAAAAGAAAACCCTGATGTCCAAACGTGGGTGTCTACTGGTATAAGTTTGCACGAAAAGCATGAATCAAATGAGTGTCACTTTTGTGGAAGTACGCTAACTGAGTCTAGGTTGACTTCGTTGAATAATCACTTTAGCGAGGCCTTTAAACTGTTAAAGGAAGAAATTGCGCAAGCTGACAAGTACTGCAAGTCGTTACCAGAAATCGATCTTCCAGCTGTAGATTCTTTTTTCGAAGAGTTTCAAGCTGCTTATAAAAAAGCTATAGCTCCACTCGACGAAATTAGAAGAAAAGTTTCAGACATTGTAAAGGGCTGGGAAGATTGCCTCGTCCAGAAAACAAATGACCCTTTTGATGTTTCTATGGTAGTTGTAAATGTCCCTCAGAGTCTTATTGATGAATACAACAATGCTGTTGAAAGTATCAATGCTTGTGTGAAAGAGCATAATGACAAGTCAGGTAATTTCCAAGCTGTGACAGCGACACACAAACAAGCTCTTGAGCTACATTATGCTGCGGAGAAAGTTATTGATTTCGACTATGACATGAAGAAAAAGGCGTTAAAAGCGGAGCAGGATAAAGCTAAGAAAGTAAGTGATGAAATTACAGCTATCAATACAGAGGTAGTAAGGCTTGAGGCTGAGCTGTCAAATGAATCTATTGCGGTAGACCCTTTCAATGATGAGCTTGCTAAGTTCTTGGGGCGTACAGAACTTAAGCTAGAGTTTGATGCTAAAGAAAAAGGGTACAAAATATCTCGTAATGGCACTGGTAAGCTGGCTAATAACTTGAGTGAAGGTGAGAAAACAGCAATAGCATTCGTGTATTTTGTGACAAAACTTAAAGAGCATGATAACGATATCAAAGAAACTATAGTGGTTGTTGATGACCCAGTATCTAGCTTTGATTCAAACCACTTGTTCCATTCGTATTCATTTTTGAAAAAGCACTGCGAGAACGCTAAACAGCTATTTGTAATGACACATAACTTCTCGTACTTCAAGTTAGTCAGAGATTGGGTACTCAAGAAGAATAAATTCCCCAAGGGTAAAGACCCAATAATTAAATCAAGAGCATATACAATTGAAAGTACGTGTGACGGTGTTCGAAAATCTAAAATTGTAAGTGCTGGCGGTACGTTGACGGAGTACAACTCTGAGTATCACTACTTATTCTCAAAGCTGTATTCATTCAAAGACAAAGCGAATTTGAATCTTGATGAAGTATACCTGTGCGCAAACTTATCGAGAAAACTACTCGAATCATTCTTGTGCTTCAAGCTCCCTAAGAAGAGAAGTAACTTTAGGCAGTTGGTAGATGATGGTACGCGAGGGTATTCAGATATCAAGTCAGAGGATGTTGAAAAAGTATATCGCTTTATAAACAAGTACTCGCATAATCAAGAGATAGAACTGGAAGATAATGCAGATAACTTGTTAGGTGAATCACCCGCTATTTTGAACACAATCCTAGACATGGTTAAAACAATAGATGAGCACCATTACAATGAAATGGAAGCGGTAGTAACAGCTTAAGGTTGGTTGATTGCGTTGTTCACGTCTTGATGCAACGTTATACCCTCCAGTGAATTACGAGGAATTATGGCAAGAATTTGGTTTTCTCCTGGTGACCTTGCCGATCATCTCCATGAGATAATAGGTTACAAAGCAGGTTTAGCTAGTTCAATTGAACAGATGTGCGATTTACTGTCAGGTACTGGATATGCTGATGATATATTGAGATCTGAAGGTAATGGGCTTGCTATTCGCTCTGAAGATTACGAGGATTTATATTACCAACTTTTATATAAGGTTGGTGTTACTGATACCCCAAGACAAGGATTGTTTACACAATCACAGTTCTTCATAAGAGCAATGAAAGAAAAAGGTTTAGATTACATTACTGATCTTCAAAATATTTACAGTAAACATTATAGACTGGGTGTAGAACTAGCAGTAAAAAACGGTCAAAGCTCTGTTGATCCTATGCCAATGCTAGCTGAAGCAATGGAAAGGTACGGAAAAACTGGTGCGAGTGACCTTATTGAATTGATGAAAATGTACGACGCTCATTTTCAGAATAGCCCTCATACTGCAGGGAGGTGGGAAGAATGGAAAGATATAGTCGATCTAAATGATTTATTCGAGAAACATCAACCTGTAGTTTCACATGGCACTTTCTTAGATCAACGCTTCATCAATTACCTGTCTAATAATTTGGCTAAATTGGGTGAAATCCACTGGCGAAAATTCGAAGAATTAATTAGTGAGTGTTTTAGTCAATCAGGATATAGAGTTGAACTTGGACCTGGTACCAATGATGACGGTGTTGATGTTCGTGTTTGGAATGATTCTGCTCAAATACACCCTGAATTTATCATTCAATGCAAACGGTATAAGTCGAAGATCGATAAAGTAACAATAAAAGGCTTATATGCAGACGTTTTAGAAGCGAAAGCAACAACGGGCTTACTAGTTACCACATCAGAATTTAGTCCAGGGGCTAGGACTACTATTTCAGCTCGAAGCTACCCAATTAAGGAAGTTAATGGGGAAAAGGTTTCTGAATGGATAAAAGCGCTGAGAACTCCAGGTTCAGGAGTTATCAGGATATAACATACAACTATAGCTTCAACATACTTTTTCTAATCTGACAGAAAGGGGTTGGAGTTATACATCTAACTCGTTTCTGTCCAGAGATGCGCCAGCGTTGATCACGGCAAACTCACCTTTGCCCCATTCGAAGCTAGAACTGTCCTGTTCCCCCGTTTCTATACGAGGTTATTTGACCCAATTTTTCTTATACCACAAAGTTTCTATGGGTTTGGTGGTGATTCACTTGTCTGCTACAGAACTGTTCCAGTTTTTCCAAAGCGTGAAACATACCCCTTTGCATCAAAAGTTACATGATGAGACCCGAAGTGAAAATGGACAGTATTCTTGGATTGAAATTGCTCTAAAATATACTGATTACCTCTTTCACTAGTTGCTGTCATAGATGTGTGAACATTATTCGGTGAATCTACACAGAAACGACTCATCTCTACATCTTGATTGTTTATAGTAACGACACTTTTTCCCAAATAGTCATCTTTACAAACTCTGAACCCATCAAGCTGGATAAAGTTGAAATACATTCTAAATTTTCCCGATGCAGATTGACCAGGCTCTGCTATGAATAGGTAGTCAGGGTCACCAGTTTGCTCTGATAACCAACCGATAGCTGATGATGCCTCGTTTTGGATAAAGTTACCTGTAGATACGTAATCGATGGTAATGGTTTTTGCAACAGCTAGAGATGGTGAGGTGCAGATAACGGCGAACAACTTCCATTTTTTCATTGGGTTACCTTAGGACTTTCAGTACGTGATATTGTCAAATTGTTAATTAAATCATCGAACTGGATGCTATTGCTGAGGAAGCAGTTCTTATCACACTCAAAGTGTTCATATATCCTCTCTTGACAGTCAAATGGGATGGTCTCACAACTGTTGTTGGTCATTCTATGTTTATTCCGAATGATGTTCTCAAGTTTGCTCACTCTCTGATTCACTCTTGGATTATGAATAAGTAAAACTATGGCTAACTCAACTTTAACTTTCAATACCTCAATTAATCCGTTAGATACTAATTTAGAGAGATCACCAAAACGTTTATGTCCAGTACAGAGCTAGCTGGCGTAACTACCTCAGATCTGCACCAAAGTTGCTTAGACCTTTTACTCACTCGCATCTGGTTCATGGGGTGTTGCCCGACTAGAAGTTATCCATTCTTCTGATACTGTTAGTCGTGAATCCCCGTGTTGTATCACGGGGTAAATTCAACGTAACTTCGTAGTATGCGGACTATAGCTTAAAGTGTCTTAGACTAGTTCATAAGCTAATTTAGCGATCGATTCTGTTCTTGTCTTAATCTGCTCTTCATTCCAATTGTCCAGGTCAAAATCATCGCTATTCACTTCATCAACAAACTCTTTAACTAAAATAAGCTCAGACTTACTGTAGTAGCTTAGCTTTTCTTTAGGATCTTTGTCAGCTATATCACCATTGATCTCAGCACATAGAGGCAATAGGTTACCCACCATTCCAATGTATTCGTGACCTAGCTTTTGAGGAGCAATATGCTCTAGTGTATACAAGTGTGCAGTTAACTCACCTGTTTGTCGTTTTTTGATTTGTAAATGACAAGTTCTGCACAAACTTGGAAATAAATTCACTTTCACTAGGAACACGATCTTGTAGTTTTTCATGTACCGACTTTAGAAGCTCATTAGCATCTCTTTTATTGTACAGTTTCTTAATTCGATTAAATTATCTAATTGCTGAAAAAGCAAATCCTGCCCCTCGAACTTCCCTATTGTTCTTAATGCTCTATTTTTTGACGCTACGTTACTTACGTTTGAATCTATGGCAGACTTCACTCGTGAAGAAGAGATCGATTTTGGCACAAATCAAAGATATTCCCTTCATATTAGAGGAGCCTTTAGTGCGAGGTTCAGCTCGTTATTCTAAATTTAAACCTTAGCAGGAACATGTTATTATGGATGGAACTGTTTACACGGCCCCCCTACCCTACCAGCGGTGTCAGTAAAGCCATCGTGAATCGATTCGCTTCGTGATAATTAGGACTAAAACTGAGCCTTACTGAGAAAACAAGTTTGATAATAGTTTTCTTCCACGTCGTGAATAGCTTTTTTGGCTCAGAAATATCGCCATTCGTTTTAGCTAGCTTAGCAACTCGTAATCACGTCGGTGTTATGTGCATGATAAAAATATCTATGTCCCGAATTAAGCTCTTAGCACGTTACTTTAGGTATAATATCTAGCCAGTTAGTCGTATATTGCGGAGTTAGTCATTTCTCTTCGCATGCCCCCATTTCTGTTCTATGCCTTGGAAACAAACAAAAAGCGTATCAGTGCGCTTGATTTTAGTATCAAAGTAGCTATTGAAGCAGCTCTTCCAGTTCTTTGCCCACTAGTATCACAAAAGATGTATAGATTGCTGTAAGACACTCTTCGTTTCCACATCTATCAATACGAACAAAACGTTTAGATGCAAGGTTGTCAATAGAAATCGAAAGTTCTTCGACACTGCGACCTGTTATCTCAGATAACTTCCTTACACTATTTGCTCTATCACTAGAAATCATATACAAAAGCTTAATACGTTCGTTAGTTAAAACCTGTGCCAGCTCCGTTAATGATGTAAACCACAAATGAGGAAAATTTTCGACATGGTTTAATTTTCCAACTGAAACACCCAACATATACTTACGAACTAGTTCTTCATCGGCTATTCCAATTCGAGCTTTCATAGTCTGTCCATATCTATAAAATATAATACTTCCCTTTAATGGAAAAGGAAAACAGTGATAATAATCATAAATTACAGTCGATTTCTCAAACCTTATTATCTAAATCTAATTTCATTAAACCGCACTATCATTACTCACTACTTTGATGAAGGGCGATAATCTTCAGGACATCAGCAGTAATATTAATCGCTTTAGTGCCAGATGGTATATCCATCTTGTCTTGATATTGCACCCAAACCTCTCCGTCTTTAGATATGCGGATCATTGCGAATGTATCGTTAAGAAAGGACTTATTGACGCCAAGTTGTTCATGCATATCATCCTTCATAATCATCCCTATTACATGTTGGTAGCAGAATATGATGAATACTAATCCATGATGTTCAGTAAAACAATACTATTCATCCATTATGTTTAAAAATGGACACTTGAATATAATATGAAAAGCCAGATCTTTGATCTGGCAGATATCAATGAGGTTTTATTATAGACTGGAACACAAAGACTCTAACACCTTTCTTTCAGTGCTTAATTTTTTAACTCTATTACCAGTCTCAAAACTGTCTATTTTACTCATGTGTTTAACAAAACGATCAGCATTTGCTTTACTTGAAATTTTGAAGTTAGATAAATGATTGTAAGTCTTAATTTTATCAGTTAATTTTTTATCATAGAAAAGCATATTCTGAAAAAGAATATCAGGCATAACGTATGCGTCTAATACTTGTTTAATTCTGTACATTGACTGATACAGATCTTGTGCTTCTACAGCAGTCAAAAGACCATCTAAAGCAAGCTTTTCAACAATATCTGCAACATCATGGATTGGCTTTGATATCTTTGCCGCCTCTTTCTTAATTCCAGCTCTGTCAATATCGAAATAACCACGGCATTCATTCACTTTTGCTTCATGATATATTCTATAATAAGATTTGTGTTTAGCTATAAACTTGTCGTAAGCCGCTTTGGTAACATTATACTCCCCTGACTTTACACATTCAGTTACATCCTTTTCTAGAAACTCTTCAAATGTATACTTTGGAATGTCATCAATACGTTTTTTGGCAACAATGACAACCTTATTCTTAGGACAGCCATTTCTTACTTCTTCATCACATCTTTTAATATTTAGTCGAAGATAAAGAGTCATTCCTTTCCTATGTCGATACGGAGTGAAGTTCTTACCATCATCAAGTATATTATTTCTTTTCTTATCAATCGCGACATTCATTGCATCTGCATAATTAGCCATAACTTAAACCTTACAATTTATTCTTATCTTTTAATACAAGATACCAGTTAACTTTATATAAGTAAACAAACTGGAATTTACAAAAAATATAATTTTAACAGTTTGATTAGTAAACTTTATCTATTACTAATAAACTAATTTTAATTATTATTGACGGGTAAATTTAATAAAATATTTATTAACTATGACGAATCATTAATTTTTAATAATTAGTGAAGAATTAAAAAATAATGACTAGTGAATTATATATAGAAAGTGATATAATTACATTTAATGATAGCTATAAATATTAGGCTACTTATTTATACCTTAGTGATCCTGGCTAATGATACTTTCTAATAGTTTGTTCACCGAACTTCGTTGTGATTTATCATTCTTGTGTAAGATCTCAACATGAGCAGTAGCAATAAAAGTCTTATAGTCACTCTCAGAGATCTGTTTTGTGCTTAAATTTTCAAATACATTTTCCATTGTTTTTCGCTTAGTTATGCAGCTAAATGCTTTATCAAGAGTATCCAAAAATAGCGCTTCAATAACTGTTTCAAAACCCATTTCGACATCTTTAAGCATAGAAATCATCTCAACGACATACACGACATCAGAAGCGCCTTTTAATCTTTTACGTGCTCTCAGATTCCATTTCATGTCATCTATGAATTGTTCTACTTCTTTGCGATATCTAACATTCACAGAAAGCATCACAAGATAAGTCCTCATATCTTGATCTTGCTTACTTTCGTAAACTCTAAGCGCATTATCTGATTGTTCTTGAGCGTGCGCAGCCGCTCTTTCTAGTTCTTCTTCATAGTTACTCAGGTCCTTACAGGCGTCATGTAGAATACCGTTTCCAATAAGCTTTCCGAGTGTATATTTTCGATTTCCACCTAACTGGGAGGCAGACATTCGAACTCCGTCGAGATTAAATACGATACCCACCGCAACCCCCTTCTTTGTTTGTAGCTCAACTTTGAGGCTTGAATGTGTTGATTCAACAGCAGTGACAAACTCTGCAAGATTAGAGCGTGGCTTTAACTTATTGATACCAGTTTTTACCAGACGAGCTATTTGAGCCTTTTTGTTAAATATTTTAGCGTCATTAATATCAGCATAGGAATCGTAACCAATCTTATTACTACTTACTAATTGTCGCAGACCAAACTCTATCTCTAGCTCCCTCATTACTTCTTGTGCTCGTATCTTGCTATAAGAGTCTTTGATGCGTTTTCTTGTTACTATATCGATAGTTGATGTGACTACATGTATATGTTGTTCATCGGTATCATTATGTTTAAAAGCAATATATCGGCAATTTGCGTAACCCAAATGATTCATCAACTTTTTAGCTGTTTTGCACCATTGGAAATTAGTTAAACTCTCATTAGTATCTAAGCTTACAATCATGTGCTTAAATTGCTGTTTGGCGGTTGGATTAAGCCTTATAGACTCCTGCATCTCCCTTATCGCAAGCGCCATATCTAACATCTCCCCTGGTGCGTTTTTAGCATTTACAGGGATATGTATAATATTATTTGCATAAATAAATTCTGTTACTGCATCAGCGCTTTTAGTCGCTCCTGCACCATAATTTACTAAATATTTAGCCACTCGTTCATCGTCACCAGCAACATACTTTATGAGAGCATCTGCGGTTAGCTTAGTATGCTTACCGCCTTTTTGTGCAGGTTCCTTATAGATCATGACTTGAGCCTCTTAATTCTTTCAGTGCCTGAACAAGCTTGTCTTCACTTAAATGCTGTTTTGCTATTTCATAAGCCGCTTCTTGAGTAAAGCTATTCACTAGCAAGTGACGAGTGGCCTGAAACTCTCTTAATAGTCCCGCTAGTACTACAAGAGTACTTTCTATTTCTTCTCTTGTGAGAGCTTTACTATTCTCAATATCGGTGGCAATTGTTTTAATTTGATCACTGAGTTCTGAAGTTTCTGAGAAGAACTCTTTAGATGCCTCTAGAATGATAGGTTTGACTTTTACAGCATTATTGATGATGTCACGAGTAAATGCTGAAAGCTTTGAATAACCAGCCACACATTGCTTTTTAACTAGCTCTTGATATTCTTTTTCAGTGAGATTTGTCTTTACTGATTTAATCTGTAAATCAGCAGGTTCTTTACGAGCTTTGTATTTCTCTTTTTTTACTGTCTTAATGGCAGTTTCAATAGCTCTAAAATCTTTTGCACCTACATTTCTTAGAATGTCTAACACATCGTTGTTCATAATTATTACCTTTTATTGTATCTATACTCACCTCTCAAATAATTAGATATAGTTATTAAGATCTAAGACTAACAGCATATGATAAACTAGCGCTAACACCGAAGGGGGTTAGTGCAACCAACCAGAATGGGCGGAGTATTTGTCGGAGATTTTATTTGGGACAAATAAACGCGCAGACACAGCTTGCTTCAAAACTAGATAATTATATTATTAATTTAAATGATAAAATTTTCAATATTTATTTTTACACAAACAAAAGCACAGTTCACATTTAAAATAAACTTATAGAAAATACAATCAATAAATAACCTCATAAAATTCAACATTATAAAATAGTATCTTAATTAAATTTTTTTATTTTCTTATCATGTAAGTAGATTTAATAGATAATTACTTAAATATTAAGTAATCTTAGTGTAATTTATTTTTGTTGCGTAAGTAGTATGACATCAAGACTAATTAAAAATAAAATAGACTTTACTTACTAAAAATGAATATCTCATTAAGAATTTAATAGGTATAGCTCTATTCTTAATTGTAATATAATTAATAGTAATATTTATGTTTACTATAAACTTTATACCCAAATTATGCATATATATCTAAGATTTGTATACTTGAAGTTATCTTTAGAGCGAAATCGAACGTCCTATGTAGAACTCTAACTTAACTCAACACCTTCCGTTCAAGGCGTTGAGGAGTGCTCATCTATCCCAAACGTTAATTGAGATTTCTGCTCTAGCAGTTATAAATCTATATAAAATTAGAGCAGAAGAAATACTGCTCATTTATTATGAGTAAAACAATGATACGGCTGGTTCAATCGTATAACAGTCTTGTATCTTGTACATATTCGAATGTTCCTACGATCCTGGTACAGTGGGTAGGTTAAATCTAAGTAATCCCTTACCTTCTGATTTACCAGATTTTTCTTCTATTCCAACTAAACCATTTTTTGAATAAGATTCAATGATATGGTCTATGTCACGGTTACTATCATCATATCCACACTTTATCGAAAAGTTGTTTAAAGAACCTATAATTATTTCCATTCTCTCCTTTGTGAAATATACTGTTATACGATTATCTTTCAAAAACTGATTGAATAAAACTCTATCCTTTTCTTTCGAAAAATCAATATCAAGGTTAGACAATTTTCCTGTAATACGTGATTTACTAGCTTTAATTTCATTTTCAATTTTTTCTCTTTCCATTCTTTTAATTTTATATTGATTCTCCCATTCTTCATCATCAGAATATTGTGTCATATAATCACGTATCTTTGACATGCTCTTATCGATCGTATTAATTTTCTCCTCTAAGTGAGAAATGTCTACACTTTGGTCAATGTCAAATTTTAAAGACTTAAGAACATTATAAATTTTATTTTGAGCCAAGTAATAATTTATATTTTCAGAGTCACATTTAGTACTTTTTCTTTTTCTGTTACACTTTAAATACATACCTTTAGTTGGATTCTTAACTTTCCTACTAGAGAATGCCATTATATAACCACATTTAGCTAAACTACCACAACCGTTCTCATTTTCCTTCCGTATTAAGCAACCACATTTACCAACACCAACAAACACATTACGGAAAATTTCACCAACTCCACCTGTATTTTCCCGAGTTCTTTTTTGAACTGCATAGAATGTTCTATCATCAATAATTCTAGGATAGTAATCCTTACCATCTAACTTTCCAATTACATTCGTATTTCTGATGTATGCATTAATAGATGATTCACTAAGAGGACTATTTTTTGTTGTTTTTATTAGATTTCCATTTTCATCAAAACTGTATCTGTAGATATCCAAGTCACCGAGACTCTTAATAATTTTTTGAGGCCCGTAATTGAAGTTAAGTTTTAAATCAAATATTTTCCTAATAATTTCCGCATTCTCTTCAATTATTGTATAAGATTTTAAATCTGAGTTTCTAGCTAACCAGAAAGGTGGTTTCGCTATAGATTTCCTTCCTGAATCTTCAAGCAATTTTCTACTGGCTTTTATTCTTGAACTTTTTTGACTAGATTCTTGATATGCTAAGTACATTCCAATTTCAAGTAGTATTCTTCCTGTTACACTAGATACAGATTCCATATTTTCTTCAAAAACAAGATTCCATTTCGTGATAGCAATTTTAACACCAGCATCGATAATCCGTTGAAATTGACTTCTGACAAAGTCAACATTAGCTCGACTAAATCTATCTATTAGCTCTATAACAATAAGGTCGCCTTTCTCGATCTTTCCATTTTCAATATCATTAATCAAAGCCCCCAGTTCACCTCTTTTAAAGTTCGCGGCTGTGTAAGCGCTCTTACCACGATCTTCATAAATTAATCCCTTTGAGTATGCCGATTTCCCTTCACTTAAAAGGCGCTTGTTGTAATCAGAAATCCAATGCTCACAAGCTTGTTCCTGCCTTTGTATACCCTGTCCTTCCTCAGCCTGAATTTGCTTACTAACACGTTGATATAGATGATACTTATTCACTTTTTCTTACACATTCCTAGGAGTTATAAAATGTAGTATAACATTTAGTTGTCATTTGCAAACTGTGGCTTACCCTATCACATTGGTGGCGATATCCAAGAGCGCAGCAAACTGCTTCTTCAAACGCCTGAGAGCTTTCTAGCGCGTTTCAATGTTGATGTCCGTGTGATGAACGAAGTGGTTTCTATTAACCGTCAAGACAAAACGGTTACGGTTAACAATTTGCTTGATGGCTCGGAATACCAAGAGAGCTACGACTTTCTTCTACTCAGCCCTGGCGCAGGTCCAGTTGTGCCGCCTATTCCGGGTATTGATAACCCGTTAACGCACTCGCTGCGCAATATTCCAGATATGGATCGCATCATTAAAACGATCGAAACCAACAAAGTTGAACACGCTACTGTCGTTGGTGGTGGTTTTATCGGTTTGGAAATGATGGAAGCCTTCCACCAGCTAGGCATAAAAACCACATTAGTTGAAATGGCGGATCAAGTGATGACGCCCGTTGACCGTGAAATGGCTGGCTTCGCACATGCTGAAATTCGTGAGAAAGGCATCGACCTTAAACTTGGCGTCGCACTTGAGTCGGTGAAATTCGTACCTAACGAGCACGTGGCAAGTTTCGACTCTGGTGAGAGCGAAAAACACCAACATCTAGAAGGTGAATTGGAATTAACACTAAACAATGGTGAAAGACTCACCACCGATATTTTGATTATGGCAATTGGTGTTCGCCCCGAGACCAAATTAGCAAAAGAAGCTGGCTTAGAAATCGGCGCTCTTGGTGGTATTTATATCAATGAATACATGCAAACCAGCGATCCTTCGATCTACGCTGTCGGCGACGCGGTAGAAGAGAAAGACTTTGTGACTGGCGAGCAAACTCTAGTGCCACTTGCGGGCCCGGCAAACCGTCAAGGCCGAATGGCAGCAGACAACATGCTTGGCCGCCAAGAAACTTACCAAGGTACGCAAGGCACGGCGATCTGTAAGATTTTTGATTTAGCCGTCGCTTCTACTGGTAAAAACGAGAAACAGCTGAAACGTGAAAACATCGCTTATGAAAAAGTGTATGTGCATACAGCAAGTCACGCGAGTTACTACCCAGGTGCAGAAACCGTGTCATTCAAAATGCTGTTTGATCCAGTAACAGGTAAAATATTAGGTGCGCAAGCAGTAGGTAAAGACGGTGTTGATAAACGTATCGACGTAATGGCAGTTGCTCAGCGTGCTGGTATGACGGTAGAGCAACTGCAACACCTCGAGCTAACTTACGCGCCACCTTATGGCTCTGCTAAAGATGTAATTAACCAAGCGGCGTTTGTGGCAAATAACATCATCAAAGGTGACGCGATTGCGATTCATTATGATGAAATGGATTCACTGACAGAAGACCAACTGTTACTTGATGTTCGTAATCCTGGTGAATTGGAGTCCGTTGGTTATCTTGAAGGTGCAATTAATATTCCTGTCGATCAACTACGTCGTCGCATGCACGAACTTCCTGAAGACAAAGAGATCGTGATTTACTGTCAAGTTGGGTTACGTGGTAACGTAGCATACCGTCAGCTGGTCAACAATGGTTACAAAGCCCGCAACTTGATTGGTGGATACAGAACTCTCAAATTTGCTCGCTTATAACTTGATAATAAAAAGAGAAAACCTTGTGCTTGGTTTTCTCTTTTTTTGCAGGAAAGAAAGCGTAGATCATTCATCTTCAATTGCCAAACGGACAGCTGCTTGAGCATGGATAGAAGTGGTATCAAGTAGTGTAACCTCGGTGTGGCTTTGGTTTACAAGTAAGGCAATTTCAGTGCACCCGAGAATCACAGCTTCAGCTCCGTGCTCTTTTAGTTTTTCAATAATTTGCAAGTATATCGTCCTTGACTCCTCTTTGATTTCACCTTGGCATAACTCTTTATAAATAATGTTATGTACTTTAGAGCGGTCGTCTTGATCGGGAATGACGACATCAAGCCCATAACGGTCGGAAAGCCTTCCTTTATAAAAGTCTTGCTCCATTGTGAATTGAGTACCAAGGAGTCCGACCTTTTGAACCCCTTTCTCACGAAGTAACTCAGCAGTCGCGTCTGCGATATGTAGTATGGGGATATTAATACTGGCTTCAATTTGAGGCGCAACTTTGTGCATTGTGTTAGTACAAATAAGAATGAAGTCAGCGCCCCCTTTTTCTATTGAAGATGCAGCATCAGATAGAATGCTTGCCGTTTCTTCCCATTTACCTTGATGTTGAAGTTTCTCTATCTCCGAAAAATTCACGCTATACATACAAATTTTTGCGGAATTTAAGCCGCCTAACGTCTCTTTGACTCCTTCGTTGATCAATTTGTAATAACTAAGCGTCGACTCCCAGCTCATACCACCTAGAAGACCGATAGTTTTCATATAACTCTCCAATCGTTATACACCACCGTGCCAGGGGTGTTTTTACAAAAAAAAATCAGCCACTTAAATAAGTAGCATTCAAGCGTCCTCACTATTGAGCATTGGGTAACACGAAAATAAAATCATTCCCACAAGGACCGCTACGCGATTCTCATATATCCTCGCAATATCGTTACTGCATTTCCAGAAAGCTTAACGTGCTCAGTGCTTAACAACTCTGTATGGACGACCCCACTTCTCTCGGAGGCTTGGAAGCCTTTCAGTTGCTTTTTGTTGAGCTCTTTAGCCCAGTAAACACATAAAGCGCAATGTGCAGAGCCTGTAACTGGGTCCTCATTAACACCTACCCAAGGCGCGAAGTATCGAGAGACAAAATCGGCGTCAGTACTTGATTGAGCAGTGATGACGACGCCACGGCCCTTTTGTTTAAGCAGCGCACCAAAATCAGGGTCGAGCTGTTCAAGCACAAATTCATCATTAATGACGATCAACTGCTTATTATCAAACTGACCGTAGGCGACTACATTGGCGGCATCTAGCCCCAAGCCATGAAGTAAGTCTTTGTTAATACTCGCTCTCATATCTAAAGTTGGCGCAGGAAACACCAAATGAATTTCTTCATGATCGAGTTGTGCAGTTAAAACCCCAGATAGCGTAACGAACTCAATCGTATCTCCAGTATTATATAACCCCTGCTCTTTCAGAACGTGCGCCGTTGCAAGTGTGCCGTGTCCACACAAAGCAACTTCCGTCCTCGGTGTAAACCAACGAAGTTGCATTGTATTGAGTGACAGAAATGCCGTTTCAGATAACGACATCTCGGCCGCGATGGCCAACATCGTTTCCTCATCAAAGCTTGACTCTGTGATACAAACACCCGCGGGATTACCTTTGAAAACCTCTGATGTAAACGAGTCAACCTGAAAAATTTTAACTTCCACGAAATATCCTTAAGTTCTATCAAACACGTAATTCTGTATCACGTGATTTTTAATATCTGTTGTTTGAGCGAAAAAAACCTATGAAATTTTCTACCAACCTTATAGGTCTTGTTGGAAGCGCTAACAAACAGGAGAATGTAGTTAATTATGCAAAACGTAAAAAGCCATCATCAATGTGACTCAATTGGATATCTTATCGGAGTTTTCGGCGTTTCTTTAGTTCTAATATGGATTGGTATTTATAAATTCACACCTACAGAGGCCAAGCTTATACAACCGCTCGTTGAAAATCATTTTCTGATGAGTTGGTTGTATGATGTGATGTCAGTTCAAGCCGTATCAAACATCATTGGCGCAACAGAAATCATTGTCGCTATTGGATTAATCGTTGGCCTTAAAAACACACGAGTCGCTTATTTTTCTGGCATAGCCGCCGCAATTATTTTTCTTGCGACACTCAGCTTTCTAATTACGACACCGAATACATGGAAAGTGTCTGATGGGGTTTTGGTGACAAACTTCTTTTTAGTAAAAGATATTCTATTTTTAGCCATTGCGATTAGCGTCATCGAACGAAACAAGCCAAACAGAGAATAACTCTAAATAGTTCGAAATCTTGTTTTTCCAGAACGTAGCCTGAAAGGTGAAAACGACTTACAAGTCGAATGGTTCTGTCAATAACTCTAAACAAAGGCTCTTAAATTTAGAATGTTTAAGAGTCTTTGCCTCTTAATTATGCGAAACAACATCCTAGCGTAAAGTGAAAAGAAAAGCCTTTCACTCTACTGCTAAGGTTTATTGATACTTTGCCGAAGTAATGAACTCACCGAATGTCTCGCACCATACAACAACCGTATTGTATTCAGAAATTGAAGTGCTTTGAGGAACCTCAACAACGAAGTTATCGAACGTTTTGACATCACCAATTAAGCCCATCTCAGATTTAAGGTCATTAAACTCTTGTTCCGTTTCGACAAACTTAGGAGATAGATAGAGTTTATAGTCTGGTCCGGGAGCGAGTTTTCCTACCAACGTAATGACTTCAGAACTCAAATGAATTTCTCCCTCTCCCCAATGAAAAGCATCGCTACCTTTGAGTTCCCTCTTAAACACTGCGCTGTATTCTGCACCTTGCTTGCTCTTAGCAACTTGTTCATCGGTCGGCGCAGGTGGTGCAATAAGGATCGGTAAAGTATAGATACCTATCGCAATGCCAATAGAAACTGCCACTAAGTGACTGATTGTTAATTTAATTATATTTTTCAAGGTCATAAGCATCTTCTTATTAGTTTTACTACTTGAAATTAGATTCAAATCGGCCTTATCTGTCTATTATCGAGCAGCATAATGTCATTAACATTATACACAAGCTATGCGCACTAAATGCAGACTGAGCGCAATTAAAAACGGCTGATAATTAATATCAGCCGTTTGCTTATCGGAAATGTCGTTGTGCCGGTTTGGTCACTATTCCGCTTCCACCAAAGCGATCTTATCGGATGTCGATTTTTCCAATTTTATCGCAATAAACTTAGAGGTTGGCGTAAACGTTCTATCCCCATAACTGTCCAAAGGAACTAATGGGTTTGTTTCTGGATAGTAAGCCGCCGCCTGACCTGCTGGTACATCATAGGCAACAAGCGTAAATCCGCTCACACGGCGCTCAACGCCATCTTCCCACAATGACACCATGTCCACTTTGTCGCCCGGTTCAAAACCGAGTTTACGAATATCCGCTTCATTGATAAACAGCACTTCGCGCATACCAAATACTCCACGATAACGGTCATTCAAGCCGTAAAGTGTCGTATTGTATTGGTCGTGTGAGCGCATGGTTTGCAAGATCAAATCTGGCTTTTGGCCTTTTTCGAGTATCGCTTCGCTGATCAACTGCTTCGGCAACTCGCTAGAGCTGAACTGTGCTTTGCCGCTTGGTGTATTCCATCGACGCTCAGCAGCTGGGTTTACCAAGTGGAATCCACCCGGGTGTTTAAGCTTATGGTTAAAGTCGGTAAAGCCCGGAATCGTGTCGGCAATCAAATCGCGAATACGGTCGTAATCTTCAATCGCCCACAACCAATCAATTGGTTTTGCCCCGAGTGTAGCATTGGCAATACCGGCAATAATCGCTGGTTCTGAACGCAAATGCTCCGAACGCGGTTTTAGCTGACCAAATGAGATATGCACCATGCTGAAAGTATCTTCAACCGTCACGCCTTGTGGGCCAGTTGCTTGCTGATCAATCTCGGTACGGCCTAAGCACGGAAGAATAAGCGCATCTTTACCTGTGACAAGGTGAGAACGATTTAACTTCGTCGAAATGTGTACGGTTAAATTACAGTTTCGCATCGCGTTGTGCGTACGTTCTGTGTCTGGCGTTGCTTGTGCAAAGTTACCGCCCAAACCGATAAATACTTTCGCTTGCCCTTCTTCCATCGCTTTAATGGCTTGCACAGTGTTGTGGCCTTCACCGCGCGGGACGGCAAAGTTAAATCGACTTTCAATGCGATCCAACAACAGATCTGAAGGTTTTTCATCAATGCCCATCGTACGGTCGCCCTGAACGTTACTGTGACCACGTACTGGTGAAAGACCCGCGCCCGGCTTACCAACGTTACCTCGTAACATTTGCACGTTTGCGACTTCTTTAATGGTTGGTACAGAGTGACGATGCTGAGTCAACCCCATCGCCCAACACATGATCACACGTTCTGCACGTCGATACATGCTCGCCACCATCTCGATTTCACTTAAATCAAGACCCGATTGTTCCGTGATGTGTTCCCAAGCGGTTGCGTCCACTTCAGCCAAATAGTCATCTATACCTATCGTGTGCTGCTTGATGAATTCACGGTCAAATACCGCTTTGCCACCGTTTTGCAATGCCTCGCGTTCCCATTGCAACAAGAATTTCGCGATGCCACGAAATACTGCCATGTCTCCGCCCAAAGCAGGACGCAGGTACGCCGTGTTTGTAGGCTCTGAGCCGTTACTCAACATCTCAATCGGCATTTGTGGGTTTTGGAAACGCTCTAATCCGCGCTCTTTCAGCGGGTTTAGACAGATAACCTGAGCACCACGTTTTACCGCTTCGCGCAGAGGTTCAAGCATTCGTGGGTGATTCGTGCCCGGGTTTTGACCAATCACAAAAATCGCGTCGGCTTCTTCAAAATCATCAAAGATCACTGTGCCTTTACCAACGCCAATGGTGTCTTTCATCCCGATTGCACTGGCTTCGTGACACATGTTGGAACAATCTGGGAAGTTGTTGGTACCGAATGCGCGCACAAATAGCTGATATAAAAACGCCGCTTCGTTGCTTGCACGGCCAGAGGTATAAAACTCCGCTTGGTGTGGTGAATCCAATTGGTTGAGATGTTTAGCCACAAGAGAAAAAGCCTCATCCCAAGAGACAGGCACATAGTGGTCGGATTCAGCATCGTATCGCATTGGGTGCGTGATACGGCCTTGGTATTCCAACCAGTAATCGGTTTGAGTTGAGAGAGAAGAAACGCTGTGATTGGAAAAAAACTCAGGATCAATCAGACGATTAGTCGCCTCCCAGTTTACCGCTTTCGCGCCATTCTCACAGAAATTGACTTTACCACTATCTGGCGACTCACCCCATGCACATCCCGGGCAGTCGAAACCGCCATTTTGGTTGGTTTTGAGCATAGTGCGAATGTTTTTAACTGCATTTTCACTGCCCCACCAACTTCTGGTTACGGCTTTCAGTGCACCCCAACCACCAGCTGGACCTTTGTATGTTTTTATTTGTTCTTTTTGGCTCACGACTTTACTCCTCGCAGATATACCAGCAAGCAGGGTGCCCGTGAAAACAAGCGCGTTATTTATTGAGATAATGCGGAAGTATTGAAGGGCTTAGTTTCTAATCCATGTATTTTTTAATCCAAATAAGTAACCACTCAACATGCTCTCGCTTGTCCGAGCGTTTACTTATCTAGATTCTTGATATCGGATACCCGCCTACTGTTTCTAAGACTGGTAGATTCAATTCGCATTGTTGCGTCTTGATCTAAATCAAAGATTAAGTCGTTATTCAATATGCGTCCAATTGATAATCCTGACCAAGTGATAAACAAAATCTATGACGAATTTTTCCACTGACGGTCATAACATTTATAATCAATACAATTTATGAGGTTAATCGTTTTCCCATCCGATTCCACCTAGTTCGCTTAACGAGCTCAATAAAATCGGTACTCTTGATAATAGATAATATCTATCACACTATAGATACTTTAAATTTGACCCTAATTAATATCAGGAATAGCCTTGATTCAGATCAATTTTGAGTGTGGTTTTATTCTTGACTTGGTTTTGGTTTTTCATTCCCCAGTTAAAACGCTCCAGCGCTTAAAAAGTACGGTAGTGCTGTGCCCTTTTTAGGGAGTTCCCCCGTACATGTGACTCACAACGCAAGGTTAACAAGCCATTATGGATATCAAACAACTTAAATATCTCATCGCACTTGAACAGACCAAACACTTTGGTCAAGCCGCCGCATTGTGCCACATTACGCAGCCTACCTTGTCCATGAGAATCCGAAGCTTAGAGGAAGAACTCGATCTCGAATTAATCCAAAGAAGTCAACGATTTGAAGGATTCACTGAAGCCGGAGAACGCATTTTAGCTTGGGCAAAAACCGTCTTAGCAGCTCATGATGGATTGCAAGCCGAAGCCGCCAACTGCCGTGGTCAGTTAGTCGGCTATCTTCGGCTTGGAATGGTGCCACTCGCCAGCCAAAACCCTATGCAATTGCTCAAACCATTAGCTCAACAGTTCCCTGAGTTACGCTTTCAAATACTCTCCATGACGACCGAACAGATCATAGACCAACTCAATCGCAATCAACTTGATTTGGGGATGTGTTATGTCGATCAAGTCAACACCGCTTACTT